>Ga0193953_1000051_pt1 | contig 61074 bp, 49 predicted proteins | sample BB_4_MG_FD_140325 | JGI IMG/M metagenome (GOLD analysis project Ga0193953, IMG submission 140325) | Microbial mat bacterial communities from the Broadkill River, Lewes, Delaware, United States - BB_4_MG | ecosystem: Environmental > Aquatic > Freshwater > River > Microbial mats | place: USA...
AGCTTTCTTCAGTTGTTGATTTCTTTAGGCATCACATTACTTGATGGATACTTCCACCCGGTAATTAGGTGATTTTAATTCTTCCGGGATATTCCGCAAGTCAGCTGTTCGCACCTCAAAGGAAGTGGTGTCCACCTGCATTTCTTCCAGCATAAACACACTGATCAGCTGATTACGCTGGGTTAGCAAGGATGTGAAGTGCTGATCTATGCGGGTAGCCCCTATGAGTTGCTGACTGGCCTTAACCACACCCAAGGTATCGGCACCGGGCACTTGTTGATTAAGATAATGAATAAAACCTTCATCGGTATCGGCCAGCCCTTGCAATGTTTCAATGAATTTGGTGGAATCTGCTGCTTGACGCAACGGCATCTTCGCCAACAACATCTTTTGTTTGGAGAGATATACCGCCAAATGTGCCTTTTCATCCTCTGGGTGTGTCTCCTGGACAAACTCAAAAAACAGGTCTGGCTTTTTCGTTAAAATTTCGCCGATCTTGGTAAGCGTTTGTTTTTGATCCTGTGCCAATGAATCCTGTGCATAGGCTAAGGGGATTGTTTCCAGATCCTCCGGACGAGTACCTACCAGGCTTCCCAATGCATTGAAAGGGGAAGCTGCAGTTTTAATCAGTAGGTTCATGAAGGATTTCCAGATGATTTTACGAACACTGAAGTCAGGTTCAGAAGGATCACCGGTCACCGGCATGTCAATCGCAATTACATCATGGGGATCTTTCAAAAGGTAAAGTCCCAGACGGATAGGTGCATTGGTAGCCGTAGTATCTCCGGTTTTATTACCAAACTCCAATTCGTTGATGCGGATGGTATTATCATTCACCATTTGCGTTTTTGTCATCGCAATGGACAGATCATAGTTGAAATCTCCTTGTGTGATGGGGCGCGCAATGTAATATTCTGAGTACGGTGAAAAACTCATCATGCGTAAGCGATCCAGTTCAACACGTAAGTTAATGTGTAACGGATCAATCATGCTAAAGGAAGTTTGTCCGTTCAACTGCCCCTGATCATTCATGTTCACAGCAAATTGAATAGGAATGGAGTCACTGTCCTGGGTTAAATCCGTGAGTGTTACATTCAGCTCTTTAAAATCATAATGAAAAGGGCGATTCAAGGTGTTATCATGAAAAGCCACCCATCCGTCACGAATGAGAAGTGAATCCAGTATATAGCGCACCAGCACCGAATCTTCAACTGTTTCCACTTGTTCAGTGGTGTCTGCGGTTTCTTCCATTAGGGGCAGGAGCAAGCGTTCGAGGTTACTCATGTCTTTATCTAAGCTGGCTACCAACTTAGGGCGTTTCAAGGCAATGGTATTCAGACTGAAATAAGAGCGGCCCAGGTCAATGGAGTCGAAGGAGGCAGATACCTGGTCAAAAGTCAGAATGTTGTCACCTTCAGGTGTCCACAGTTTAAAGGTATCCAGATGCGTGCTTCCCGAAACAACAATATCGGTCACCTGTTCCATATCTCCGTTGATAAAAAGGTTGGCGTGTAGCAATCCTGAAATACCACCTGTATTGATGGTTTCCTTCAGGTAATTGGAAACCGGGTTTAATTCCAGGTCTTCTGTTTTCAGGTTAATGGCGTATCTGCCTATGCTATGGTTAACATCAGCACCTACGAAAACAGTGCCGCGTTCTCCAAACTGAAATTCAGCACCCACTTCGGATTGCTCACTATTCCAGGCAATGACCGGTAGGTTCAGATTGAGATCGTCAAACAGTAAGCGATTATCAATGGCCTTGTCATAAAAGTCAATTTTACCACGCGATAAGTTGATGTTCTCCACAATAAAATGCACCGGATCACTGCTTACCTGGGCTGCTGAATCCACTGCGGTACTGTCAGCCGGGGGTATCAAATCGCTGAAGTTAAATTGATCACCATCTTGTTGAAGATACACATACAAACTATCCAATGAAATAGCTGACACGGCATATTCGTTGGACAGCAAATTCCAGGGATCAAAGTTGAGGTAGAATTCTTTGAAACCGGCAAAGGTGTCCGTGGCATTGGCTTCATAAACTACCAGGTTATGAGCTCTAACAGCTACTTTCAGATAGTTAATGTGCAGTTCCCCTAATTCAACCTGACGTCCCATTAATTCAGCGCTGTTTTTATTCACATAATACCGGATGAAGGTGGACAGAAAAAATAGTACAACTAAAATTGCCACCAGGATAGAGCCGGTTATCGAGTATCTTTTTTTAATTTTTTTCATGTGGTTGTTATAGCTTGAGCCGTCAAAATTACGAAATGTGTGTGTATTCATTCAAATACCAAACAAAATAGTTTCAGGATTGATTTGAGGATTTCAGGTTTTATGTAATTCATAAAAATAATTTTAAGATTCAGCTACGTGCAAGTTCATAATAATTTGTCATAACAATACAGAAATAAATTTTGCATTGGATCCACAGCAAGGTTAAGGCATATCTGTCATTGAACAAAATTGCTTAAAAATGAGACTAATCGTGTTATTACTGCTTGGGGTATTCGCCATGACCAGTTGTTCCAAATCGGCACTGAGTGATGTGGATATCATGGATCCCAGCTTATTGAAAGTAAAAGTTAAGATTGAGCAAAACGATCATAACGACAAAGAAGTACAGGTCTTTATCCGGGATAAAAATAATAATCCGGTCGACTTATTAAACGGGAAGGTGCTGATTAACGGACAACGGGTTTCCTTTGACAGAGCCAGTGTACATGCAGCCGGTACAAGAGGCTATATTTATACGCCTTCCAATAGTGAGCAGGTATTTCAAATTACCATCTTTTGGAATTCAAGGGATAATTATTCCTTTGTCTTAAGCCCTGAAACAGGCTGGCCTGGTTTTTATTGTAACTCCTATAGTTCCTGTAATCGGTGTGATAACTGTGGCGAGCATACTGTTCACGACAGTTATGAGTTGAAAGGGACACCTTTCTATCACAAAGAGATAATTGTTTCTTATACCATTCAGGATAAATGATTTTTTAATCAGACTTCACGTTCCGATTTGTTTATATAACCATTGAGGCCCGGCAGATTACTGTTGGGTTTCTTTTTGCAGGTATCCTTTTTCTACGGCATCGGCCACCATCTCTTTGGCAAATGCCCATAGTGCAGGCGAGCCATCTTCAATACTTCGGTTACGCTTTAACACCATTTGGTCCGTCACGCCGTGTTTTTGCCATTGCTTTCCTTTGGTTTTGTAATTGTGCCACATGGGCATAAACCGATCCAGGGCATTGGCCAGTTTGGCTTCGGGCGATTGGGCTGCCTCAAACTCCAGCCAGAGAGTCTTCATCTGCTCAGCTTGATCAGCCGGTAAAAGGCCAAATAGTCGGTGGGCCGCTTGGAGTTCTCTTTCTTCTTTATCGCGATGAGCGGCTTCATCATAGGCATAAGTATCGCCGGCATCTATTTCCACAATATCATGAATCAATACCATTTGGATCACCTTGCTCAGATCAATTTGCTGGTCATCGCCATGTTCCTGCAGGATCATCACTGCAAGGGCCAGGTGCCAGGAATGTTCGGCGTCATTTTCCAGTGTTTGGCCATCCATCAAAAGCGTTTGGCGGGTAATGGACTTAAGTTGATCAATCTCAGTAAGGAATTCGAGTTGTTGGTGAAGTCGGTTCATGAGGATATGGTGGTTAGTATTTTGTTTTATCATTCAAAAGTGCAAAAAATCAATAAAAGAGTAGTTAGCAATGCGGATCTTTGTAATAGATAAAACAAATAGATCATGTTCGAACGCTATAAAACAGTTGGTAAGGAAATCTGGACAGGCCGTGTGGATAGTACAGAAGATATGGATGCTTTTCGATGGCATCAGGTGATCCGGAGCATCGACTTACGGGAAATGGAAACGATCCGTATTGATCCCGCCAAGCTGAATATCTGCTTTCTGGGATTTTGTTGCGACGAAGGGGTGATCCGAAACCTGGGACGCCCGGGTGCCCGCAAAGGACCGCGAACCATTCGACGCGAACTGGCTAATTGGCCCGCTAATTTCTTACCTGAGGCGCAATTGTATGATGCCGGTAACATCGTATGTGGTGATAAGAACCTGGAAGCGGCCCAGGAGGCCTTGGCCAAAGCAGTTCAAATGATTTTAGAAGTGGGTTTATTTCCAATTCTGTTGGGCGGGGGGCATGAAATTGCCCTGGGACATTTTAAGGGGATCAAGCAACATTTCGATGCCTCCGGTCAACGCAATCAGGCACCTGGTATCATTAACTTTGATGCCCATTTGGATCTGCGACCATTTGATAAAGAGGGATCCTCAGGTACCATGTTTAATCAGATACACCATATTTGTAAGGCTGAAGACAGGCCCTATTCTTATCTCTGCATAGGCCCGCAGACCTATAGCAATACCCGAAGCTTATTTAAAAGAGCCGATGATATGGGAGCAAGGTATATTTTGGCAAAGGATATTAAACAGGAACGATATCCCGAGGTATTGTCCGATTTATACCAGTTCATCAATCAGCAGGACAATCTGTATCTGACTTTATGCACCGATGTGCTCAATGCAGCCCATGCACCGGGTGTTTCAGCCGTTCAGCCCTTTGGACTGGATCCGGAAATGGTGTTATCGATGATGAAACAGATTATTCGCACCGGTAAGGTGCGAAGTATCGATATAGCAGAGGTTTCTCCACGCTTTGATTCGGATAATCAAACGGCCAAGTTGGTGGCTGTCTTTATTTATGCCATTGTCAATACCTTATTAGAGATTCGAGATCAGGCTGGATAAACAAAATACTCCGGTTAAATTATCGAATGCGCATAATTTAACCAGAGTGTGCGTGTATTTGATTACTTGTATCTGTCAGACAGATTGATGCCCGATTAGTTTATTTTTTCAATCAGAATCAGATTGTTTTCTGTGGTAAATTCAACATATCCGTTCTTTACCACCGCCTCTTTATCGCGATAAGCATTTCTCAGATGGGTGCCGTTAGCAAAAACACCTTCCACATTTATTTTTGTTTTGCCCGCTTTTCCCAAATGAATAATGACCTGATCATCCAGATAACTTCTCAGATAAGTTTGAGGCGCCAGTTTATGTTGGGTACCTTGACAAATTGCGGGATGGCGTTTACGGAATTGGCCTACAGTTTGCCAATGTTTTAAGATATGAGGATTTGATTCCCATTGGTAATCGGAACGATAGCCCTGCACCGGATCAGAAGTGTGCTGACCGGCCCCGATGGTTCTGGCTGTTTCATCACCATAGAACACTTGTATGGCACCGGGAGCAAGCAGTAAAGTGGTTCCCAGGTTAATCATGTTAGCCGGATCTGTATCGCGCTTATAGGTATTATTGAGAAAGCTTAAGGTATTCCATTGATCATTGCTGTTAAGCGAATCCGCATACGTTTGCCAAACATCACCTATTGTTTCCAGATTACCATCTTTCGGAAAAGTAAAATTAACAATGGAGTTAAAACCGACTTCGGCACAGGCAGGACGGTATTCAATGCCTGAATCCCAGATGTCACCTGTCATCCAAAAATCAGTATCCCATTGAGCACCGGCTTTATACGGGTTAGCTTTGCGCCATTCATTCAGGGCTTCATTACAAGTTTCGTGGAACTGTTTCCATCTGAATAGGTCTACATTTTCAACCACATCGCAGCGAAAACCATCCAGTCCAAACTCCCGTACCCAGGCAGCCTGCCAATGAATCAGGTAATCGGCTGGTGCCAATTGCTGATCCTGGCGCCATTTTTTGGCAGTTGGATTTACCCATGCCAGATCTTCAGTCTTTTCATTTGCCCATTTCTGCTTCAGGAATAAGGGGGCTGTCACTGCTTGCTTCGATTCTGTTTTGAAATCAGGAAGCCCGGCAATACTTTCGGTGAGCAGATCTTCTCCCACTTCATCTGCAGTGCGTGTCCACGTGGCATCCCACCAGGAGTTCCAGGAGGTATCACCAGTCTGGTTATACAGTTTGAGATAATCCCATCCGGCAATGTGTTCCCGGGTTTCTTCTTCGCTCATGGAGACGCCTCCGAAATCAGATTGGACAGCATCTAGTAGAGTGGCATAACCCGGATGGTTTAATCCGGCATCCATAATCACTTTGATGCCTTTGGAATGGGCCAGGTCTACAAATGTTCGAAACTCTTCAATGGTACCATAGTTGCGATCCATTGAGGTGAGGTCCATTGGATAATAACCATGATACGCATAATGGGGAAAGTCATTTTCGCTACCGCCGCCTACCCAGCCATGGATTTGTTCATAAACACCGGTGACCCAGATGGCATCAATTCCCAGATTGGTGAAAAAACCTTCTTTTAGCTTTTGAGTAACACCGGCAATATCGCCTCCATGAAAGGTGGCTGCATTCTTTACATCTGATCCATAATCCGTTTTGCGATTATAGTTTTGGTCATTTGTGGGATCACCATTTTTGAAACGATCGACAAACAGGAAATAAACGGTGGAGATATCCCCGAAGGCAGCTTCCCGCTTTTTATCTTTTTGTGGTGAAGTTTGGCATGATGCAAGGATCAGCAGACAGATGAGCTGGATCCAGTGGTGTTGTTTTTTCATAGACTTGATGCTTTGATAGCTTAACATCCGGTAAATGAAATAAAAAGTCAATTCATGTAAGAACTCTTTAGGACAAACAACCACATTCCTTATTCAGACAGCACAGGATCAGCAAAGTTATTTTCTGCAGAAACCATGTTTAATGATAGACTAATAAACAAGGTGAGTATGGAATAGCCATACTCACCTTATTTTCTAATTTATTTAGTTCTGATTGATTCTGGCGATATCCTCCTTAAACCGCTGAGTGAGTTCCTGAGTGAAACGGTTGATCACTTTTTGTTCTGAAGGATCAATGCCTTCACTGGCTTTGGCAACTTCTTCCATTAATTCCAGTAAAAACTGGTATTCCGGATCGGGACCATTTTCGTGACAGATGTTTAAAACACGTTGGTAAACTTCTTCCAGGTTGGGCTTCTTTCCGGCTTCATAATTAAACGACCAAACCACATCTTTCCCATAGGGATGATTTTCCAAAATGCGTGTTAGTGCTTCTTTTTCTTCAGATTGGATAACGCCATCGGCCATGGCTAATACGTATATCATTTCACCAAAGGCATCGTATAATCGGGTTTTTTGACTCATACTTCTTTTCGTTTTTGATTATGAGCAGAAAAATACGAAAAATTATGTGAGTCGATGGAGAAGATGTCTCATCTAATTGTATCCGTCAGGAAAAGGAAAGGGATCATGTGGCGTATTTATTTTCCATCCAAGGCAATAACTTGTTCGCACTTACCATGGTATTTACTCCTGAGGTACAGGGCCTGGTTAGCATTGGGAGATAATAGGTGTCCATCCAGCTTGAGGGAGATGAGGTTGTCCTTCTCCGTGAGGATTAGCTTGCCGCTTTGAAAAATGGAGATGGGCAAGTGGGGAGAGTCAGTTAAGTATTCTCCAAAGGCAAATGACTTAGTTGGTGTAAGAGGTGCTAGCCCATATTCATTGGTGACGCAATTGTGTTTTGGTGAAAGAATAAACCTCAGATGGGAGCCGCAGCCTTTTATTTGCTTAGTTTGTCTATCTACCGTGGCCTCCGAAGAGGTTAAAATGAGGATGTGATTCACTTCCACTGCTCCATTGATCAATGTATCTTCAATGAAAAGGAAGACGTTTTCGATGGGAAAGGTCTGATCATTGTTTTTGGTTTCTGCATACTCGGCACTCAGTATTTGTGAAGTGGGTTGACCAAAACCCGCAATCACCATCATGGCAATGAAGAAAGAAAATACTGTTCGTTTCATAGCATTGATTTTAATTTAATACCTCAAATTATTTTTACTCTCTAAAAAAGGTAAGATTAATAACCCAAGAGTTCAATTGAAAATGGACTTGACTTTTACTTATTTGCATTTCGACATTTCAACTGCCAGTCATTAAGTGATTTCTGTTTTTAATTGCGACGAAAGGGAGTAAGAAGTAAAGGGAAAGGGCGTAACAATACGAAATATTATATACAAATGATAAAGAATCTTAAAAACAGAGGCAGATTCATTTTTCGGCACAGAGATTGATTTAATCTTTTCGAACAAATATTAATACCATGAATAGAGACATTGTTAATAAGATTTACCACGCATTGACGGTTTATGGGATTGATCGCAAGAAATTATCCCTCAGAACAAACTTGAGAGATGATTTAAACCTCTCCTCCCATAACATGATTCGGATTTTTATGATCCTGCAAAAGAAAACCGGCGTTCGGTTACTGCCTGTGGCAGTGCATAGTCCGTCTACCGTATATGAACTGGCGAATTACATAGATTCTCATAATAGCCTTTAGAAACTGTGTGTTTTTAAGTTAAGCAATCTCAATTCTTTGCTTATTACGACCCCCGGAAAGGTCTGTCAAATGTGGCAGACCTTTCTTTGTTTTTATCTTCCGACAACTGATGACTTTAAAATGGTAAGTGTCCCAGATCAACATTGCCACCGCTCAGAATAATTCCTACTTTTTTGCCTTTGAAGTGCTCCGGGTTTTCCATCACTGCAGCCAGCGGTACAGCTGAGGAAGGCTCAATGATGATCTTCATACGCTCCCACACCAGGCGCATGGCCTTTACAATAGTCTCTTCGTTCACGGTATAAATATCATCTATTTTTGACCGGATGATTTCATAGGTGAGGGTTCCCAGTGATGTGCGTAATCCATCGGCAATGGTTTCCGGATGTGTGCACGGGATAAAGTGGCCTTGCTTCCATGATTGATAGGCATCATCAGCTCCTTTGGGTTCGCCGGCGATCACTTCTATTTGTGGAAAGCGTTCTTTGATAAAAGTTAGGGTGCCGCTTAATAATCCACCACCACCCACAGGTGTTAGGATGATGTCTAAATCATGGATTTGTTCTGTTAACTCCAATGAGGCTGTGCCTTGTCCACAGATGACTTCAAATTGATTGTAAGGATGTACCAGAGTCGCACCGGTTTCGTCAATCACTTTTTGTAATGTCGCTTCACGGTTGGCAAGGGTCGGTTTGCAAAAGGTAATGTGTGCTCCATAACCGGCGACCGCCTTTTTTTTAATGGTTGGTGCATTATCAGGCATCACGATGTATGCCGGGATGCCATTTTGGCGGGCTGCCAATGCTAAAGCTGCGGCATGATTACCGGATGAGTGCGTAGCGACACCTTTGGAGGCTTGTTCTTCAGTTAGTGATAGAACAGCATTGGTAGCTCCCCGGAATTTGAACGCTCCTACTTTTTGTAAATTCTCACATTTGAAAAATAGCTGAGCACCGGTAATGGCATTTATACTTTCGCTGGTTAAAACAGGAGTTCGATGTACAAATGACCGAATGCGGCTGTAGGCAGCATCAATATCTTTTGCATTGGGAAGTATCATAAGGATGTTGTTTAAAGAAGGGAAGATAGTTGTTTTTTCAATAAACAAACAATCTGTATTATTTCATCAGTGCACCAGATGCTTCAATGATTTGAATGTATCCTTCCACTCCCAATACTTCAGCATCCACTACCACATTTGCTTTTTCATAATGGTGCTCGCGTTCGGTCAGCTTCTCAGTAATGAAGTTAATCAGTTCTTCACCCGATTTCCCTTTTACCAAAGGCCGTACCTGTCGTTTGCCGCCTAATCGCTGTGCCAGGGTGTTCACCGATAATTTCAGGTAGATGGATAAACCATGGGCATTCATCTGTTCCATGTTGTCGTAGAAACAAGGTGTGCCGCCCCCTGTGGCAATAATGATTTGATCTTCTTTTAGAGCTTCCTGAAGGACTTGTTGCTCGGCTTTTCGAAAAGCGTCTTCTCCATAAGCTTTAAAATAATTTTCAATGGTGGTTTGATATTTCTTTTCAAACAGGTCATCTAAATCTGCAAATGGCCACCCCATCTCCGTTGACAAGCGTCGACCGAGGGTGGATTTACCACTTCCCATAAAACCAATCAGAAATATTCGCTTAATCTCCATTTCAAAATATCATGTGCCACAACTATGCAACTGGTAGTGCTAAAAAATTATTGATGATAATAAATCCCGTCCTCAGCGACGGGATTTATCTATATTTAAAACTCCAGTTCCATCTGGTTTTTATCATCTTCCTCAACCTGATTCTCATCTAAAGCATCATTTTCAGGTTTGGGCTCATCCGTCACAATGGGCTCCAGTTCATGTATCTTAGCAACCTGAAGCGTTGTTAAGCGTTTTCCTTTAGCTTTATAACTCTTCACGCCAATAAACTCGGCTACTTCAACAATGAGCTTTTCTTTCAGTTTATCATCCCCTCCAAACTTAACTTCCAGCCTTGGGAAATCCAGATGCATCATTTTCACCAGGTGTGATTTTGGATGCTCGCCGATAAAGCGCTGAATTTTTGTAGAGGGCTCAATCTGGAAGCGTTTCACGTAGTAATAATCCTGCTCGGCATCAAAATAGACCGCAGACCAGACGGTGTTGGGATCGTATTTTTCAATGATAAGGATATTATCTTCGTAGTGATTGCTTAAATCATAACTGGTTTGGAAGTACTCACCATTCTTGGTAATGACTAGTATTTGGTCCCCGCCATGGAATTCACCGAGGAACTTACCACGTCCATCTGCATTCAGGCGCAACGTTTCCGGCTCAAAATAAATTTTCCGGCCACCCAGCGTGGATTCGCCTTTACGACGGAAGACAATCTTATGGATGTCATGTTTGGTCAGGATATTACCCATGGCACTACGGCCTTTGATGGCCAGCTCACCCAGATCTTCATCGAAGACCACATTTCGAATACGTGGTTTTGGTTTGAGCATGATCTTCAGGATTTCAGACTCCCCATTGGGATTGGCGCTGAAATAATAGAGCTTCGATCCTTCAGTACCTTGTGTAATGATGTATTCTTTATCACGTGTGACACCGGTTACAGCAAATCGCTTCATGTAGGTATTGCCACTGGCCCCATCGCGATAAACCGCATTGTAAATGGTCCGTTTATCATTTTTCTTGAAGACCGCTAAATGGATAATATCTTTCCCCACAAAAGCCTTTTCCTGAACTTTGGTGATGATGTAGCGGCCATCTTTATATACGATGATCACATCATCAATGTCCGAACAATCACAGACGTATTCATCTTTTTTCAGAGAAGTGCCGATAAATCCATCTTCCCGGTTAATGTATAGCTTCTCATTTTTCACGACGACTTTAGATGCTTCAATGTTGGCGAAGCTACGTATTTCAGTCATCCTTGGATGATCTTTGCCATAGGCCTTCTTGATGCGTTTGAAATAAGCGATTGAATATGGAATGATGTTCTCCAGGTGATAATCAATCTGCTCCATTTCTTCTTCTAGGGAAGCAATGTATTCGTCGGCTTTCTTAGCATCGAACTTAGAGATCCGCTTAATTTTTAACTCGGTCAGCTTGGCGATGTCATCGCGGGTTACCTCACGGCGCAAGGAAGGTTTGAATGGTTCCAGACCATGGTCGATAGTCTGAATGATCGCCTCCCAGGTTTCACATTCTTCAATGCGTTGGTATATTTTATTTTCAATGAAAATGCGTTCCAATGATGAAAAGTGCCAGGAATCTTCCAGCTCGCCTTTACGAATTTCCAATTCACGAGTCAAAAGATGAACGGTGTAATCGGTATTTTCTTTTAGTATCTGACTGACGCCGATGAAATAAGGTTTTTGATCCTTAATGACACAGGCATTGGGCGATATAGATAATTCACAATCGGTGAAAGCATACAGTGCATCAATGGTTTTATCAGGTGATGCACCCGCTGGCAGATACACCAATATCTCCACATTTTCAGCCGTGTTATCGTCAATCTTTTTAATCTTAATTTTGCCTTTATCGTTGGCTTTTAAGATGGATTCGATTAACGAAGTGGTGTTTTTACCGTAGGGAATATCGGAAATCATTAAGGTCTTACTGTCTACCTTACTGATTTTAGCCCGTACTTTTACAGCGCCGCCACGTAATCCATCGTTGTATCGCGAAGCATCCATCATACCACCGGTAGGAAAATCCGGATATAATTCAAACTCTTCGTCATTCAGGTAGGCCACAGAGGCATCGATTAGCTCATTGAAGTTATGAGGTAATAGTTTGGAGGCTAATCCAACGGCAATCCCCTCAACGCCCTGCGCTAATAATAGTGGAAATTTCACAGGCAGCGTTACCGGTTCCTGATTACGGCCGTCATAGGACAGCTTCCATTCCGTTGTTTTGGGATTGAAGACCACATCCTGGGCAAATTTTGTCAGTCGGGCTTCAATGTAACGCGCGGCAGCAGCACGGTCGCCGGTGAAAACGTTACCCCAGTTACCCTGGCAATCAATCAACAGGTTTTTTTGACCCAATTGTACCAGGGCATCCCCAATTGAAGCATCCCCGTGCGGGTGAAATTGCATGGTGAAACCGATGATGTTAGCCACTTTATTGTAACGTCCGTCATCCATTCGGCGCATGGCATGAAGAATACGGCGTTGCACCGGTTTTAATCCATCATGGATGTAAGGAACAGCGCGTTCAAGGATCACATAAGAGGCATAATCCAAAAACCATTGTTTGTACATCCCAGACAAGTGGGTCACTTTGGTTGCATCCACATCCCAAATGGGAAGGGCCTCTGCCGGCTGATTCTCTTTTTCCTCCGGTTTGTCGTTAGTATTTGAGTCTATATTGTTGTTTTCGTCGATACTCATGCCGCTTTACCAATTTGCTTTAATTATTCCACCAGGTCTTCTTCAACAATCAAGTTGTCAATGATAAAATTCTGTCTGTCGGGTGTGTTTTTACCCATGTAAAACTCCAATAGATCTTTGATGGCTACTTCGCGTTTAATACGCACTGGCTCCAAACGCATGTCCTCGCCAATGAAATATTTAAACTCATCGGGCGAGATCTCACCAAGACCTTTAAATCGGGTTATTTCCGGTTTAGCACCTAATTTCTTTATAGCCTTCAGACGCTCTTCTTCCGAATAACAATAGATGGTTTTCTTCTTATTACGGACCCTGAAAAGTGGTGTTTGTAAGATGTAGAGGTGGCCATTTTTCACCAACTCCGGGAAAAACTGCAAGAAAAAAGTTATCAGCAGCAAACGAATGTGCATGCCATCCACATCGGCATCGGTAGCGATAATCACATGATTGTATCGCAATGTTTCCAAGCCTTCTTCAATGTCAAGAGCTGCTTGCAACAAATTAAACTCTTCGTTCTCATACACCACTTTCCGTGTCAGACCATAGGTATTCAGGGGCTTACCCTTCAAGCTAAATACCGCTTGGGTATTGACATTTCGTGCTTTGGTGATGGATCCACTGGCCGAGTCTCCCTCCGTTATGAAAAGGGAACTTTCCAGTTTCAATTCCTTCTTTGAAGTATAATGGATTCGGCAATCACGTAATTTTTTATTGTGCAGGCTCACTTTTTTAGCGCGCTCACGCGCCAGCTTCTTAATCCCTGAAATGGCTTTACGTTCTTTTTCCGACTCGAGAATTTTCCGATACAGGATATCTGAACTTTCCTGATGTTTGTGCAGATAATTGTCCAGCTTTTCGGTGATAAAATCCATCATGAAGTTCCGCACAGAAGGACCGTTGGGGCCTACATCTTTTGAGCCCAGTTTGGTTTTCGTTTGCGATTCAAAAACCGGTTCTTCAATTTTGATACTCACCGCTGCAATAATGCCCGTACGGATGTCGGAGATGTCAAAATTCTTATTGTAATAATCACGGATGGTTTTTACGATGGCTTCGCGGAAAGCAATCAGGTGGGTACCACCTTGCGTTGTGTGCTGTCCGTTCACGAAGGTATAATACTCCTCGCCATATTGGTTTCCATGAGTGATGGCAATCTCCAGATCCTCATCCACCAGGTGGATAATGGGGTAAAGTTCAGGCGCCGACATGTTTTCGTTCAACAAATCCAGTAATCCATTTTTACTTTGGAAAACTTTTCCATTGAAGTTTATGGCCAGCCCTTTATTCAGATAAGTGTAGTTCTTTAAAAGGGCCTCAATGTACTCATCCTGAAATTTAAAATTTTCAAAGATGGTGGTATCCGGCAGAAACTCAATGAATGTGCCATTGCCTTCGTGTGTGTCTTGCAGTTCATGCTCTGTAACCACCTCGCCACAGCTGAATTCAACACGCTTGGATTGGCCTTCACGAAAAGCTTCTACGGTGAAGTCGATACTGAGGGCATTAACGGCCTTAATACCAACCCCGTTTAATCCAACCGACTTTTTAAAAGCTTTGGAGTCATACTTTGCCCCGGTGTTCATTTTAGATGCCACATCAATGACTTTGCCGAGCGGAATGCCGCGTCCGTAATCACGTACAGTCACACGCCCTTCTTCAACCGTTACATCTATTTTCTTTCCGTGGCCCATCATGTATTCATCGATGGAATTATCCATCACCTCCTTCAACAGCACATATATTCCGTCATCGGCATAGGTCCCATCACCTAATTTGCCGATATACATACCTGGACGCTTGCGGATGTGTTCCTTCCAGTCCAGCGTTCGGATAGCATCTTCTGAATAGTTCTGGGTGTTTTGACTACTCTGCATATTCTAATACTAAATAAAGTTATTGGAAAAGTGAAGTCCTCCCTGTTTTTTGAAAAAACCTCCCAAATATAGCGAAAAGGTGAATTGTATGGTAATTTCTTTATCAACAATGGCGGATTTTGTGTTAGGGCTTAATCTTTAAGGGGATATTCTTTATCAATTAATAAGGTGGCTCCGGATATTAACAGCGAACCGGGCTTCAGGCAGGTAAAATAGCACTGGGTGTGGGAGCAAGGGATGAAACGGAAGCGTTTTTAGTGTTTCCTCCCGCGAAGGGCTTCCAACCGCAATGATGCAGTAACTGACAGGAGCGAACAGCTTCCACCGGCAGTGAAATGGTGCATCACCACCGCGAAATGTATTTTACCAGGGGGAACCTTTCCGGACTGCAGCGACAAGGGCTCCAACCGTGGCGAACTGCTACTTGACCGGAGCGAAAAGCACCGTTACCCGGTTGGGGTGGTGTTCTCCTTGGTTTGTTGCGCTTCGCCTGCATTCACGAGCTTTTCGCCGGCGTTTTGTTGGCTTTGCTTGCTATTGATAGCAGTTCGCCCTTTCGTCCATTAAAACTGAAAGTCATTCATTTGACTTGATATACTATGCGAGCTTTTTATGGTATGAGTTTCATCTTGCGCATCAGAAACGAAGCATTGTGACTTTGGGTGATGCCTTCGCGTAATTTATAGTCAAACTGCAGGTTGTCTGCATTAAAGGTAACTTCAAAACAGTTGTTGAAAACTTTACCCGGATATTGTTCGGCCAGTTGTCCCAACTCCAGGTCGTGGGTGGCTACCAGACCATAACCGTTGAGCTCCAGAAGTCTTTTAACCAGAGCCATGGAGCCCGTAGTTTTGTCGTGCGAATTGGTGCCTTTCAGTATTTCATCCAAAATAAAAAACAATTGCCCTTCTTTTTGTAATTCTTCCACAATGGCTTGAAGTCGTTTGAGCTCTGAGAAGAAATAGGACTCATGTTTCAACAGATTATCAATGGCCCGCATGTTGGTCATAAAGCGCATGGGGCGATATTTAAAAGAAGTGGCTGCTACTGCTGCACCATTTCCTGCCAGCACCAGGTTAACGCCGACTGTTCGCAAGAAAGTGCTCTTGCCGGCCATGTTGGCACCGGTGATCACTCCTATGCGTTTGTCATGATTGACAAAGAAATCATTTGAAACACGCTCTTCAACCGGAATTAATGGGTGGCCCAACGCATGAGCTTCCAGAACGGTATTGTCATCAACAGTGGGAATTATGTAGTGGGGATAGTTATAGTTGAACGTGGCTAAACTATTTAATGACTCAATCTCCTCCAACACTAAAAACCATTGCTGCAATTGATTGCCATATTTGGAATACCACTTACGGATACCCAGGCAGATGAGTAAATCCCATAGAAACATACCATTGAAGATGACACCTAATAGCATGTTCAGGCGTTGATCGAAAAGGTTGAGTAAGCGGCCTAATTTTTTTACAATGAGGGAAGCCAGATCATCCTGGTAGGTCATGCGTTTTTTTAGATCGGCTAATATTTTTGATTGAAATGGCATTTCCTCCACCAAGGAGATGAGTTGGCTGTAACGTTTTATATAATCACCAAGTGAAGATACTTTGTTATGCAGGGCATTGATTTTAGCCAAATGCATGGCTGTGATCCCAAGACCGGCCAGAAAGAGCACAATGATTAAGGAGGGAGAGCTAAGTTCAGCTATAGCGCCGATAACCGAAGCTACAAACAGAATCGGAAACGCCAGGATAATGATGCTCCAAAATGGGGTGATAAAACGCAGGTCAGGTGTTTCCTCTGGTTTTATCTCACGGTTTTTTTTGTTTTCATCCTCGGTGATGGCTCCCAAGGCATAAAAACACTCCCGGAAATCAACAGCCTTGGCTAATTCAGAAATGGCTGCTTGTTTGTTAAGAATGGTTTCGCGATTAAGAGAGAGTGATTTTAGTTTTTCAGCTAGCTTTCTTTCGCCGCGTTTGGTTGCCGTACGATTGATAAATTGAAACAAGGAACCCTTTCCAAAAAGGTCCAAATCATGTACAAAGTCGTGATCCGCATCAATGTATTCATTTCCTTCAGGTAGATCTTGCCAACGATCCTCCAGGCCTCTCAGTTCTATCTGAACCAGATGGAGTCTTTTTTGAGCGTAGCGTTTTTGATAATCCAAGTTTAAGGCGTACTTAACCAGTATACCAAAGGCGGTGATGAAAACGCCAAAGATTATTAAGAACAAGCCTGACCATGGTTCTGCAATGACGAAGGGCAGGGAAAAAGCAGCAATGAACACCGCCAGCCTGATCCAGCTAATCAACTTGAATTTATGCTTCAGTTTTGACAGTTGTGCCTGCCATTCGTCGTGTTTGGTTTGATAAGTAGTTAAACGCTCTACAGTTCCTTGTTGGAAGCCATTATTTCCTTCCATATCATATCTTTTAGTTCGGTAATGCCATAATTAGCCACCGAAGATATAAAAACATATGGTAGGTCCGGTAAGTCCTGTTCGATTTCCGCCTGGAGTTCTTCGTCCAGCATATCCGCTTTTGAGATGGCCAGCAGACGGCTCTTATCCAGTAATTCCGGATTGTACACTTTTAATTCATTTAGCAGGATGTGGTATTCTTTAGTGATGTCATCCGCATCAGCCGGTACTAAGAAGAGTAGGATGGAGTTGCGCTCGATGTGACGCAGGAACCGCAGTCCCAATCCTTTGCCTTCGCTGGCTCCTTCAATGATACCAGGAATATCCGCCATCACAAATGACTTGTGATCGCGATACTGTACAATTCCTAAATTTGGGACTAAAGTAGTAAATGCGTAGTCGGCTATTTCTGGCTTGGCGGCTGAAACAACGGACAATAAGGTAGATTTTCCGGCATTGGGGAAACCGACTAATCCCACATCGGCCAATACTTTTAATTCCAGAATCACCGCCATTTCAATGCCTAATTCACCTGGCTGGGCATAGCGTGGTGTTTGGTTGGTGGATGATTTGAAATGCAAATTGCCACGGCCTCCTTTACCGCCTTTAACCAGGATCATCTCCTGATCATGTTCGGTGATTTCGAACAATACTTCGCCTGTTTCAGCATCTTTAGCGACTGTTCCCAATGGTACTTCGATGGTTCTGTCTTCGCCGTCAGCACCATAGGAGCCTTGTTTGCTGCCACCCATTCCGTGACCGGCAAAGATGTGGCGCTTGTATTTTAAGTGTAGCAGGGTCCAGAAGTTGGAGTTTCCCCGCACAATGACATGACCACCACGACCACCGTCACCACCGTCAGGGCCACCCATAGCCACAAACTTTTCACGTCTGAGGTGAGCAGATCCTGCGCCTCCTTTTCCTGATCGACAGAAAATCTTTACATAATCAACAAAATTGGAACCGGCCATGTCTGAAAGTTTTTAATAAAAAGCCACGACAATTGTGTTATTATCGTGGCTTTGATGTATGATAATAATTATTGTTCGGCGTGTTTATCCAGAACGGTGCAAATGCGTTGGAAGATATCTTCCACACTGCCCATGCCTTGAATGGCTTTATACAGTTTTATCTTTTTATAAAAAGAAATAACCGGACTGGTGCGATCTTCATACACTTTTAAGCGTTTGTTGATGGTCTCCAGGTTGTCATCAGAACGACCGGATGTTTCACCACGTTTTAACAAGCGGTCAATTAACTCCTGTCGGTCCACTTCCAGGTTCAACATAACAGTCAGCTGCGTATTATAATCTTTCAGCATATCCTGAAAGGCCTCTGCCTGAAAAACCGTGCGGGGAAATCCATCAAAAATAATCCCATTATTTATGGGATTGTTGTCCAGGTAATGATCCAACATTTCGATGATGGTATCATCTGGTACCAACTCCCCTTTGTCGATGTAACTCTTGGCTATCACCCCCAAGTGGGTATTTGTATGTATTTCGCGTCTCAATAATTCACCGGTTGAAATATGGGTCAATCCATATTTCTCAATGATTTTCTGACTTTGCGTACCTTTTCCAGAACCAGGAGGTCCGAAAATTACAACATTGAGCATGCGTTTTTTTCTATTAAAATTAAAACAATGGTGATCGGGTGTTACTCTACAACCGTATAAATATTCTTCAAGTTACGCCCGTATCCGTCATAATCCAAACCATACCCAACGATAAAATCATTTGGAATTTCTAACCCTACGTAGTCAAGCGTTACTTCTCTCTTACATGCCTCCGGCTTAAACAGCATGGTGGCTACTTTTACTTCTGCCGGTCCCATTTCAGAAACCTGTTTAACTGTATTGGCGATGGTTAAACCTGTGTCCACAATATCTTCCAACAGAACCACAGTGCGACCCTTAATGTCCTCGTTTAAGCCAATGAGTTGTTTGATCTTGCCAGTCGTACCTGTACCTTCGTATGATGAAAGCTTTACGAAGCTAATTTCGCATGGCACATCGATTCGTTTCATCAGGTCAGATGCAAACATGAATGAGCCGTTCAATACGCATATCATTAAAGGATTTTTTCCTTCTAATTCGCGGTTCATTTTTTCAGCTATCTGATCAACAGCTTTTAGAATTTTTTCTTCCGGAATGGATAATTCAAATTCTCTGTCTAATAGTTTAACACGACTCATCCCTAATTCACTTTTTTGTTGACAAACACCTGAGAGTTGATTGTTAATAACTCTATATTAACCAATTATCCGGTAAAGATGTTTTGTCAGTTAATACCTTTTACCCGTTTCGAGCTGCAAAAGTATAAAAAATACGAAATATCATCCGTTTTTATTTGTAACTTATTAGTTTTGGCTCTACAATCTGCTGTAATTTTAAAGTGAAATTGTAACATAATTCTAATAAATCAATCATTATGCAACCAAAAGTAAGTATCATCATGGGCAGCACCTCTGATTTAGGGGTGATGGAAAAAGCTGCCAAAGTCCTGAACGATTTTAAAATTCCATTTGAAGTAAACGCTTTATCAGCTCATCGTACACCTGATCAGGTATTGGATTTTGCCAAAGACGCATATGATCGTGGTATCCGCGTAATCATTGCCGGTGCCGGAGGTGCCGCCCATTTACCAGGTGTAATAGCCGCTTTGACGCCACTTCCGGTGATTGGAGTACCTATCAAAGCTTCTATTTCAATTGATGGATGGGATTCCATTTTATCCATTCTGCAAATGCCTCCTGGAATTCCTGTGGCAACAGTCGGTTTGGATGGTGCACAGAATGCAGGTATTTTAGCTGCCCAGATCCTGGGTACTGGTGATGCTGAAGTTTACCAGGTAGTGAAAGAATTTAAAGCTTCTTTGGCTGGTAAGATTTCAAAAGCTAATGAAGAATTAGCAACCGTTAAATTTGACTTTAAAACTAACTAGTAGGTAGTGTCCGTTTGGATTTTAACGATAATAATAATGAAACTGCCGGCATATCACCGGCAGTTTTTATATATTAAATTTCTGGTAATTAGTCAATATTGACTTTCCTTTATTTCTCTAATAACTTTATAATAGACTGGTGATTAATCCCATGTGTTATGAAGTTAATAGCCTCTCTTTTAATAGTTGCTTCAAATTTTTTTCATATTAATGTTTGTCGTGGGCAGGATGTTAATATTATAGGACCACAGAATATAGCTCTTGGACAGATCAGAAGTATTGATCATTCCAGCTGGGCTGTTTTAACGAATGTGGCGAATCTTGCTGTCCGGAAAAAAGTATCCGCAGGCATTAGTTATCAGCGTAAATTCGAAATTGCTGCATTGAGTTCTCGTATGGCTGCTGTTAGTTTTCCGAATAAATTCGGGACATTAACGGGACTTGTTTTGCAAGGCGGTTTTGAAAAAAGTTCAATAAGCAGATATGGTTTAGGATATAGTCGATCCTTTGGAGGAAAGGTGTTGGCAGGTATGCAGTTTAATTATTTGACCCATCAGATTGAGGGGGCAGAAAGGGCAGATGCTTTTTATGCATCAATAGGTGTTGTCATTCAACCTACTTCTTCAATTCACTTGGCAGCATTTGTTCAAAATCCGGAACAAGCAGCTATACGTCATTATGGAACAGATTACTATTTGCCATCTTTATTTTGTTTAGGTGTTCAATGGAGCGCTGACCCGCATGTGTTAATTCTTGCTGAGGTGGAGAAGGAGCAGGAATACTCTCCCTTGTATAAAAGCGGAATACAATTTAATTTCAAAGATCATGTGTTTGTTCGTACTGGAATCAGTGGGAAACCGGTTGCTTACTCATTTGGCGGAGGGTTTCATTATAAATGGCTTGCGGTTGATGTAGGGTTTGTTCAGCATGCCACTTTAGGGTTGTCGTCGTCTTTGGGTCTGTTCTTTTTTATTGGTAATTCTAAATAAGATATATCGTCTATGAGGAGCCTTATTTTGTTAATATGGTTATTGGGATTTGTAAATTTGATTGGTGCCCAAAGCGATGAGTCTATCCGCAAGATTATTACTGATATGCTGGAGTCGATAGCTGAAAAGCAAACTGTTGAAATGAGTTATGAAGAGTTAATTGATGATTTGCTAGAATTGTCGCAACATCCCATTAATCTGAATGCAGCAACTAAAGAAGATCTTGAGACCTTGTTTTTTCTGACAGATTATCAAATTGAAAATATCCTGTATTACATTTATTCAAATGGTTCTTTGCAAACAATTTATGAGTTGCAGGCTATAGAAGGGTTGGATAATCAGACAATTCGACACCTTGTTCATTTTGTTGATGTTGGCGAGTCTCCCACTAAAGATGAGCCCTTGTATTTGTCTGGCAATGTGTTGGGGCGGTATCAAACGGTTTTTCAGAATGCAAAGGGATATGTTGCAGAAAATGATTCTACTCCATCGGCTTATAAAGGAAGTAAAGACAGGATTTTATTAAAAGGTCGATTGAACTTCAACGAAAAGGTTGAGGCTGGTTTTACCTTGGAGAAAGATCCTGGTGAAGAATATTTTTCTAATTCAATCTCCATTACTGATTTTGCTTCCGGTTTTATTCAGTTTAATAAGCCAGCTAAAAGTGTTCATAGAATTATTATAGGAGATTATAAGGCTTCTTTTGGGCAAGGAGTTGGCATGTGGACGGATATGGCATTTTCAAAATCTTCCGAAACAAGCCAGTTACGAAGACGTCCCAAAGGTCTATGCAAGTATGCATCAACCAACGAATCATCGTTTTTAAGGGGTGTGGCTACTGAGTTACGTTATAAAAAGTTCTCTTTTTCTCCGTTTGCTTCATGCAAACAGCGGGATGCCTCTCTTGAAATTGATACCGTCCATAATGTAAAATTTATCATATCTTTAAAAGAGGATGGGTATCATCGTACTTCAGCAGAATTGGATAATCGAAAGAGTATCGATGAATGGGTGGTAGGTGGACGGATGGCTTACCGGCATCATCTCTTTCACATAGAGTCCGGCTATGTTAGCTGGAATCTTAATTACCCTATTAAGAGTAGTGATCATTTAAGAGATTTATATCGTTTTGCTGATGATGGTCAAACAACCGGTTGGTTTTCCTATAGTTTATTCCTACATCGCTTAACCCTTTTTGGTGAAGTAGCGCTTCAGCAGAATCGGTATTCCGCTTTTTATCAGGGATTGACTTATCAGGCAGGATCAGATGTGGTCATGTCATTGGCTTACCGTAATTATGATGCTGGTTATTCTGCTATTTTGGCCAATCCTTTTTCTGAATCTTCCATTATAAACGGGGAATCTGGTTTTTATGGGTCCGTTCGTTTTCGTCCTCATCGAAAGCTGTTGATAACTGCTTATGGTGATGTTTTTAAATATGAATGGTTAAGGTATAATGTCTTTGCACCTTCCAATGGCTTTGAGTGTTTCATACAAGCAGACTTTGCATTAAGTAATTATTGTGGAATATATTTACGGTATAAATCGACTCAGAAATCAATTAATTCCAATCAAGAAGAGTATCAGTCCTATGCAATTTCATCCTATCAAAAGGACAATATTCGGTTCTGTTACAACTATTCCGCTTCAGATAGATGGAAAATGCAGACACAATTAGAACATGCGATTTATCAGAGGGATGAGGAATCCGCTACGAAAGGGTGGTTGTTTTATCAGGATTTCAAATTTATACCGATCAGTAAGCTTACTTTGGGATTCAGATATGTTTACTTTGATATTGAGGATTATAATAGTCGTATTTATATGTATGAGCCAGATGTATTATATGCATTTACTATTCCTGCGTACCTGGCTATGGGATCCCGGTTGATTGTTAATGTTAAATGGAGCCTCACCAGGGATATAAAAGCGTGGTTTCGGTTGGCCCATTCTTATTATAAAGGTGAGCAGTCGTTAAGCTCGGGGTGGAACGAGATACCTGGCAGTAAAAAAACAGAAGGGAAATTTCAAGTTCAATTTCGTTTTTAAACGATGAAAGGCCGTCTTATGACAGCCTTTCTTTATAGTGTTGATTGATTTTAGTTTCCTACTTCAGATATAAATTTAATTCGAACCATTCGAATATCTTCTTCAGAGTAGACATCTTCTCCCAATTCTTCAAGAGCTGCTTCAATATCATCCGTTTCGGCCTCTTCTTTGAAATAGTAGAAAATATCCTCTTTGAGATCTTCATCCATTACTTCATCAATGTAATAGTCGATATTCACACGAGTTCCGGAATAAACGATGGATTCCAATTCTTTAATGAGTTCGACCATTTCAATGCCTTTGGATGCAGCAATGTCATTAAGCGACATTTTGCGATCAATGCTTTGAATGATGCTGATCTTAAGTTTTGATTTGTTTGCAACTGTTTTGACCACCATGTCCATCGGTCGGTCAATCTCATTTTCTTCAACATGTCGATTGATCAGTGCAAGAAACTCTTTTCCAAAGCGTTTTGCTTTTCCGGTTCCAACCCCAGGCATGTTCTGAAGTTCATCCAGATTAATAGGATAATAGGTAGACATGGCCTCCAATGATGGATCCTGGAAAATAACAAATGGAGGTAAATTGAGTTTTTTTGAGATTGTTTTTCGCATGTCCTTCAACATGGAAAATAGTTGGTTATCTAAAGCTGCTGTTCCCCCCGTTGTTGTTTCTTCTTCAACGGTATCAAAGTCATGATCTTTTGTCATCCTGATGGATTCCGGCTGTTTGATGAATTCATGTCCTTTTTTACTGACTCTTAGTAGTCCGTATGTTTCAATGTCTTTTATGATAAAGCCATTAACAAGAGATTGACGAACAACCGCGTTCCAGTACTTATCATCATGATCGTTGCCACTTTCAAAAATAGCTATTTCATTATGTTTGTAGGCCTTAATCGCGGATGTGTTGTTTCCGGTTAGGATATTTATGATGTGGTCTGATTTAAAGCGTTCTTTTAATTCGACTACCGCTTTTAAAAGTTTTACAACGCTATCTTTTGCTTCAAATTGCTCTTTAGGATTAACGCAATTGTCGCATGTTTCACAGTTTTCTTCATGATACTTTTCGCCAAAGTAATGAAGTAAGGTTTTTCGGCGGCAAACTGAAGATTCAGCATATGATACAGTTTCTAATAAAAGCTGTTTCCCGATTTCTTGTTCTGCTAGTGGTTTACCCTGCATAAACTTTTCTAGCTTCTGAATATCTTTATAGCTGTAAAAAGCGATACATCGGCCTTCACCTCCATCGCGACCTGCCCGACCCGTTTCCTGATAATATCCTTCCAAACTTTTTGGTACATCGTAATGAATAACGATTCGCACATCAGGTTTATCAATTCCCATTCCAAAAGCGATGGTAGCAACAATGATGTCAGCTTCCTCCATCAGAAATTTATCCTGATTACCTGCACGAGTAGTGGCATCCATGCCGGCGTGGTAAGGCAATGCTTTTAATCCATTTACAACTAATGTTTCCGCCAGTTCTTCCACCTTTTTACGACTCAGGCAATAGATGATGGCAGATTTACCTGTGTTAGCTTTCAGGAGTTTAATAATCTCCTTAGAAGGATTCGTTTTAGGAAGTACCTCATAATAAAGATTAGGCCTGTTAAATGATGACTTAAATACCATGGCTTCCAGCATACCAAGGTTTTTCTGTATGTCGTGTTGAACTTTCGGTGTGGCCGTAGCTGTTAGTGCTATAACGGGCGATTCACCAATTTCATTAATAATGGGTCGGATTCTTCGGTATTCCGGGCGGAAATCATGTCCCCATTCAGAGATACAGTGCGCTTCATCAACCGCATAAAAGCTAACGTCTACTTGCTTTAGAAAGTTGATGTTTTCTTCTTTGGTCAAAGATTCCGGAGCAACATAAAGTAATTTAGTCTTACCGGCCAGAATATCTTCCTTAACCAGGTTAATAGCAGCTTTTGTTAAAGAAGAGTTGAGGAAGTGAGCAATGCTGTCATCTTCACTAAAGTTACGCATGGCATCAACCTGATTTTTCATGAGCGCAATTAGCGGAGATATAATGATTGCTGTACCAGGTAAAATTAATGCCGGCAACTGGTAGCAAAGAGACTTTCCTCCCCCAGTAGGCATTAAAACGAATGTATCGTTTCCTTTTAAAACATTTTGGATAACCTCCTCTTGATTCCCTTTAAAGGTATCAAACCCAAAGTGCTTTTTTAAATTTGCACTCAGATCAACCTGTTTTGCCATAACTATTTTCCCTATTACAAATACTTCTACTGCTTACGAGTAAGCAAGTGAAAGGTTTTTTATTCACTAGATTCTGAATCGATCAAAAATAATGATCCTTTAAAAAAAACGTGATTTTTTTATCTTTTAGTGTAAAAAAAGTCAATCTTTATTAAAAATCTATTGTCAATCTTATTTCAGAAAATAAATCCTGATACTATGAAGGTAGAAAACAAAGATGGGATTACCAAAAGATTTGTAAAACAGAATTGGTATATTATATTCGCATCTGGCTCATCAACGGCTGTTTTGCTGTTTTATATTTAAGCTTTTTTAACACTTTATGTTTGTCTCATAGAGTACTTTTGTTTTCTATTTTTTTAGTTTTTGAAACAAATATGAAAGATAACGGAACTAAAGAAATGTCATTTTTAGATCATTTGGAGATTCTTAGATGGCATTTATTACGTGCATTTTCAAGCGTTTTTATAGTCGCAATATTAGCCTTTGTATTTAAGGAAATAGTTTTTGATGTAATTATTCTGGCACCTTCAGATCCTTTGTTTTTTACGAATCGTATGTTGTGTGAATTAGCTCAAAAAATAAACTTGCCAGCCTTGTGTATTAATCAAGTTCCATTGAGTTTCCAGAACATCAATATGTCCGGGCAGTTTACTACCCATATATTAGTTTCATTTGTAACTGGTATTGTGGTGGCATTTCCTTATATATTTTGGGAATTTTGGCGTTTTATTAGGCCAGCCTTATATGATAATGAGGTTAAACATTCTCGAGGAGCTATATTTTTCGCTTCGATCTTATTCTCAGTAGGAATTCTATTTGCTTATTATGTAATTAGCCCCTTATCCATTCATTTTCTGGGAAATTACCAAGTGAGTGAAAAAGTGGATAATATCGTCAATTTAGGATCGTATATTAGTACAATCACATCGATTGTATTGGCAGGAGGGATTATATTTGAATTACCGATTTTAATCTATTTTCTAGCCAAAGTAGGACTAGTTTCTTCAAATTTTCTTATTAAATATAGAAAACACAGTATTGTGATTGCTTTATTATTGGCAGCAATTATTACGCCACCTGATGTGATAAGTCAGATTTTGGTTTGTTTCCCGTTGATTCTCTTGTATGAATCGGGAATTGTGATAACCAAGCGACTAGAGAAGAACAGGGCTTTAGAAAACAATTAATGCACAAATTATGGAAAATCAGGAATTAGTATTGCATACCGACACCCTAATAAAAAAATATAAAAGCAGAACAGTTGTAAAAGGTGTATCTGTTGAACTAAGGCAAGGTGAGATTGTGGGATTGCTGGGGCCTAACGGCGCGGGTAAAACCACTTCCTTTTATATGATTGTGGGACTCATTGCACCGAATAGTGGTGATATCTACCTTAATGATGAAAGAATAACTGATTTTCCGGTGTATCGTCGGGCCCAGAAAGGTATTGGTTATTTAGCTCAGGAAGCCAGTGTGTTTCGTAAAATGAGCGTTGAGGATAATATTCGTTCGGTGCTGGAAATGACGAATTTCCCGAAAGATTATCAAAAGCAGCGGCTGGAGGAGTTATTGGAAGAATTTAGCTTAAATCATATTCGGAAAAGTTTAGGAATTCAACTATCAGGTGGTGAGCGTCGACGTACTGAAATTGCACGTGCTTTAGCTATTAATCCAAAGTTTATTTTGCTGGATGAACCATTTGCCGGGGTGGATCCGATTGCGGTAAGAGATATCCAGGAAATCGTCGCCAAACTTAAGTATAAGAATATTGGTATTTTAATTACCGATCACAATGTTCACGAAACTTTGGCTATTACAGATAGGGCATATTTATTATTTGAAGGAAAAATTTTAAAAGCCGGAACGGCTGAAGAATTGGCCGAAGATCCTGAAGTTAAACGACTTTATTTGGGAGATGACTTTGAGTTGCGTCGTCGGGAGTTCACTCCAGAGTAATTTTTTTGCAAAAAAGTTTTTTGCGGAAGAAAAAGATTATATCTTTGCACCGCGAAACACGAAATGCGGATGTGGCGTAATTGGTAGCCGCGCTAGACTTAGGATCTAGTGCCGAGAGGCGTGGGGGTTCGAGTCCCTTCATCCGCACTGAATAAGAAACCGCCTTAGCTTACGATTCCGATCGGTAGTAAGGCGGTTTTTTTAGGTTGTATAATGTTGAAGTAAAATGATAAGCTTTGCCCACGGTCAAAACACACAAAAGAGGGTAAGTTCACTTTTAAATCAAAACAGATGAATATTTCAAAGGAAAACATTGACGCACTAAATGCAGTCATCACATTAACTGTTGACAAAGTAGATTACGAGAAGAAGGTGGACGATGTCTTGAAAGATTATCGTAAGAAGGTTAATATGCCTGGTTTCCGTCCTGGAAAAGTACCTGCTGGTGTTGTGAAAAAAATGTATGGCAAAGCTGTTTTGGCGGAAGAAGTGAATAAGTTGGTGTCTGAGAATCTTCACCAATACATCACTGAAAATAATTTGGATTTATTAGGTGAGCCGCTTCCATCTGATAAACAACAATTGGTTGATTTTGATGTGGCAGATTCCTTTGAGTTTATTTTCGATGTGGCATTATCTCCGGAGATCGAATTAAAATTGACTAAGCGTGAAAAGTTACCTTTCTATTCTGTAGAAATTACGGAAGAAATGGTAAAAGATCAAGCTGATGCTTTAGCGGGGCGTTATGGAACTTCTGAGAAAGTGGAAGAGGTGGAAGATAAAGCCATGGTGAAGGGTAACTTGAACCAATTAGATGATGAAGGTAACATTGTAGAAGGGGGTATTTTTGCAGAGGACGCTGTTATTTCATTAAACATCATCAAAGATGAAGATGAGAAGAAAAAATTAATGGGTGCTAAAGTAGGTGAAGCTGTTGTTTTCAATCCTTCAGTTGCTTTCCCAAATGAAACGGAAATTTCATATATCTTAAAAGTTTCTAAAGAAGAGGCTGAAGAAGCAAAAGGAAACTTTAAGTTTACGATTACTGAGATTACTACTTTCCAAAATGCGGAGATTAACCAGGAATTGTTTGATAAAGCATTTGGTGAGGGACAGGTTAACTCAGAGGAAGAATTCCTTACTCGTGTAAAAGAGGATTTGGCAGGTAATTTAGCAATGGAAACTGAATATCGGTTCTCTGTTGATGCCAAGGAGAAGTTGATGGGTAAAGTAAATGTTGATTTCCCTGAAGCATTTCTTAAGAGATGGTTGGTAGCTACGAATCGCGATAACGATAAATTTGATGCGGCCAATCTGGATAACGAAATGCCTGCCATGTTGGATGATTTGAAATGGCAATTGATCAAAAATCACCTGATCAAATCCAATGATATTCAAATTGAAGAGGCTGATATTTTAGGTTATGCTAAAAAATCGGCGCGTATTCAGTTCATGCAGTATGGATTGAGCAATGTACCTGAAGAGCATTTGGAGAATTACGCTAAGGAAATGATCCAAAAAGAAGATCAACGTCGTCAAATGGCTGAAGGAGCTGTGAACGAAAAAGTAATGGCCTTTGTAAAAGAGGCGGTTAAGATTGATGAGAAAGAAATTTCTCGTGAAGATTTCAATAAATTATTTGAAAAAAACTAAAGAATCACTTCATCCAGGCTATTTAATTACTAAATTAGCGTTAAAACAAGAAAATTTCTGAACATGATTGATCCGAAAGATTTTCAAAAATACGCCACTAAACATTTAGGCATCAATAGTCTGGTGCTTGATAAATATACATCTGTTACAAATAGTTATATCTCTCCCACAATTATTGAGGAGCGTCAAATGAATGTAGCCAGTATGGATGTATTTTCCCGTCTGATGATGGACCGCATTATCTTTTTGGGATTGCCCATAGATGATTATGTAGCCAATGTCATTCAGGCGCAGTTACTTTATCTGGAATCGGCAGATCCATCGAAAGATATTTCGATTTATTTTAATAGTCCTGGTGGTTCTGTACATGCTGGATTGGGTATTTATGATACCATGCAATACATCTCTTCTGATGTGGCAACCATTTGTACCGGAATGGCTGCATCTATGGGAGCTGTATTATTAACGGCAGGTACAAAAGGAAAGCGAACTGCATTGAAGCACTCACGCATCATGATTCACCAGCCGATGGGAGGTGCTCAGGGGCAAGCTTCAGATATTGAAATTACTGCCCGTGAGATATTAAAGTTACGTAAAGAGCTTTATACGATTATTGCTGATCATTCAGGAAATAGTTTTAAGAAGGTGGAGAAAGACTCTGATCGTGATTATTGGATGACGGCGCAAGAAGCCAAAGACTATGGTATGATTGATGAAGTATTGCTACGACAAAAAGATAAATAGAGAATCGAATTGAGATATACGATGCAGAATCAGCCTTATGTGGGTTGGCTCTGCATTCGTTTTATATTATTAGTTTATGGATAAATGTTCATTTTGCGGACGTGATAGAAAAGATACGAATCTGTTGATTGCCGGTATTTCAGGTCACATTTGTGACAGTTGTATCGAACAGGCTCATTCCATATTAGACGAAGAGTTCAAAAAGAAAAGTTCGTTTGATGTGGACACTATTACCCTGCTCAAACCACTTGAAATTAAGGCTTTCTTGGATCAATATGTGATTGGGCAGGATGAAGCGAAGAAGTTTCTTTCTGTAGCCGTTTATAATCACTACAAACGATTGATGCAAAAAAACAATGGGGATGAAGTAGAAATTGAAAAATCGAACATTATCCTTGTAGGTGAAACGGGTACAGGTAAAACTTTATTAGCAAGAACCATTGCTAAGATGTTGCATGTGCCCTTTACCATTGTTGATGCTACCGTGCTGACAGAAGCCGGTTATGTGGGTGAAGATATTGAAAGCATTCTAACCCGCTTACTTCAAGCTGCCGATTATAATGTAGAAGCAGCTGAAAAAGGTATTGTTTTCATTGACGAAATAGATAAAATTGCTCGGAAGAGTGATAATCCGTCCATCACTCGTGATGTTTCAGGAGAAGGTGTTCAGCAAGGGTTACTAAAATTACTGGAGGGATCGGTTGTTAATGTGCCACCTCAGGGAGGACGTAAACATCCTGAACAGAAAATGATACCAGTAAATACAAAAAATATCTTATTTGTATGTGGTGGTGCCTTTGATGGTATTGAACGGAAAATTGCCCATCGTTTAAATACAAAGGTAGTAGGCTATATGGCCAGCAAATCTAAAGAGAAGTTGGATGTTGAAAACTTGCTGCAATATGTGGCTCCCCAAGATTTGAAATCATTCGGTTTGATACCTGAAATCATTGGTCGTTTACCTGTGTTAACATACTTGCAACCACTAGATCGTGAAATTCTTCGTCGTATTCTGACTGAACCCAAGAATTCCATTATCAAACAATATGAAAAGCTGTTTGAAATTGATGGTATTAAACTCGTGTTTGAAGATGAGGTGTTGGAGTATATTGTAGATAAAGCTGTAGAATTCAAATTAGGGGCACGTGGATTGCGATCTATCTGTGAAACGATTATGATTGACTCTATGTTCAAAGCTCCTTCTGAAGAAAATAAAGAGTTAGTGATTAGCCTTGATTATGCACGTCATAAGATTGAGCACGCCAATTTGGCCAAACTCAAAGCAAGTTAATCTCACTTTTAGAATAAGATTTAAAGCGACTCTCAGGGTCGCTTTTTTTGTTTTCTATTTTCAAAAGTCTGTCAAAAATCATAAATTCAAAACTAATGGATACAAGATACGTATAATCAAGGTTGAATAGATATTCTTTATGGGCATGAAAAAGACCTTAACCATAGTATTCCTGCTTCTTTTGTTTGGGGGTATCAGGGGACATGCTCAATATTTTGGTCAAAACAAACCTTCCTACGAACAGTTTGAATTTGAACTGTATAAAACGCCTCATTTTGAGATATACCACTATTTTGATAATCCCGAGTTTGTAAATCAGTTAGCTGCTTTGGCCGAGAAGTGGTACTATTATCATCAACAAGTATTAATCGATACTTTTAATACACGCAATCCACTCATTTTCTATTCAAGTCATGGAGATTTTCAGCAAACAAACACCATTCACAGCAGGATTGAAGTTGGGACTGGTGGTGTGACAGAGGGCTTAAAGCGGCGGGTTGTAATGCCTGTTACTTTTAGTCACCATCAAACAGATCACGTATTAGGTCATGAGTTGGTGCATGCTTTTCAGTATCACATTCTTACCAAAGATGAGGAGATTAGCCTGGCTGCCATTAATAATATTCCTTTATGGATGATTGAAGGAATGGCTGAGTTCTTGTCTTTAGGAAGTGTGAATTCCCAAACAGCACTTTGGATGCGAGATGCACTTATTCACGATCGGTTTCCAACCCTTAAGCAGATGACTATGAGTTATCGCTTTTCGCCTTATCGCTATGGTCACGCTTTTTGGGCCTTTATCAGTTATAAATATGGTGAACAGTATATTCCACGTTTGTTTAAAGCAGCAGCTGTAAGCGGTTATGAACAAGCTATTGGGGATGTATTAATGTTATCTACAGACTCGCTTTCAGCACTTTGGAAGGAGACTATGGAGTCCCACTTATTGCAGACCGTTAACGATTCAACATTTTCAATTATCGGAAAAACACTTATCTCGAAAAACAATGGGGGTCGATATAATTTAAATCCTTCCTTGAGTCCCGATGGTAAGTACATTGTTTTTTTATCCGAAAGGGATATGTATGACATTGATCTGTTTATGGCAGAAACTTATAGTGGGCAGGTTATCTCTCGAATTTATACAGCAACCAGCCATGATGAAATTGATGCTCTGAATTTCATTGAAACATCCGGTTCATGGTCTCCGGATAGTCGTTATTTTGCTTTTATTGGCTATAAGAAGGGGCAATCCACTTGTTTTATTTTTGATGTAAAGAAGAAGAATATTATCAGGGAGGTTAAGGTAAAAGGAGTGGATGAAATAAGTTGGCCATCATGGTCACCGGATGGGCAATCTATTGCGTTTGCCGGATTAAAAAATGGCCAGTCAGATATTTATATTTACAATCGCATTTCGCGTAAAGTTGAGAATTTGACCCAAGATAGTTATGCGTGTATGCAACCCTCCTGGACACCAGACTCTAAATCTCTCGTTTATGTCACAGATCAAGCAGTGGAATCTCAGAATCAACCAACTAATGTTTATTACAATGTTGCGATTATTGATAGGAAAACAAAAAGCAAGACTGTATTAAGAACATTTGATAATGCTAAGAATCTTAATCCGATCGTGCCTCAACCAGGCGATAAGATTCTTTTTTTATCCGACCAGGATGGTCGTCGAAATTTATATGGACTTGATTTAAAAAGTAATGATTTATTTCGAATCACCGATTATCCAACTGGCATTATTGGCATGACTGAATATTCGCCAGCACTTTCTATAGCAGGCGATACCTTGTGTTATTCCATGTTGTGGGATGGGCAGTTTAAGATCTATCGAACAACATTGAGCTATATAAACGAGAATATCCGACCTGTTACACATCATCAATTTCAACCAATTGCTTCCCGTCTGGTACCTTATTCAATTATACCCTCGCAGGTGGAAACCAACTTATATTTTGATCGTCGTCCCTTTCAAATGCAAGTGGATAGTTTTTATACGGATCAAATTGAGCCTAGGTTTAAGCTGGATTACCTGGGAAACGCCTCTGCAGGAGTTATGACCGGTCGCTTTGGAACAGGTATGGCGGGTAGCGTTGAGGCAATGTTCAGTGATATCTTGGGTCAAAATGTTTTATATACAGCTGTTAGTATCAATGGAGAAATATATGATTTTGGTGCTCAAGTGGCCTATATTAATAAAAAGAAGCGTATAAAGTTTGGTGCGGGGATATCTCATATCCCTTATCGGTCCGGTTCCTACTCCTATGAACAGGATACGCTTCCTGACGGGGAGGTTTTTAAAACATTGAACTATACATTTCGTCGAACATTTGAAGACAAAGTATCCCTTTTTACTTTTCTGCCTGTTAATAAAACCAGACGTGTGGAGTTGGGAGTGGCTTATGCCTTTTATAATTACAGGATTGAAAAAATAAAGGACATTAATAATTACAGCAACATCTATTCAGGCGAAAAAGAAAAGTTACCGACTCCCCCGGGTTTCGGTACAGCAATCATTGATGCTGCGTTTGTAATTGATAATGCCAAAATGGGATTGGCTTCACCTGTAGAAGGTAAACGATTGCGCATTCAGATGGAGAAATATCTTGATAAGTTGGAGATGCATACGCTATTGATTGATTACAGACGTTATTTTTTCTTAAAACCATATAGTCTGGCGTTCCGCTTTTATCATTATGGAAGATATGGTTCAGATTCGGATAGTGATCGATTGAATGAGCTTTTTTTAGGTTCGCCATGGTTTGTCCGGGGATATGATTTAGGAAATTTCTATGGGGATGAAATTCTTGATCCTTCCACTATCAGTATGAATCAACTCATAGGATCACGTATGCTTGTTACAAATATGGAACTACGCATACCATTTACGGGACCTAAGGAAATTGCCTGGTTTCGATCCCGTTTTTTGTTCTCAGAGCTGGCACTTTTTCTGGATGGAGGAATCTGTTGGAATAAGAATAGTTATCCTACATGGAGTTTGACAACCGGTAATCCTCGAAAACGCATACCCATTTTTAGTGCTGGTTTAGCTTACCGGGTTAATCTTTTTGGTGCAATGGTTATTGAGCCGTTTTACTGTTTTCCGATTCATCAAAAACGCATCAAGTCCGGTGAATTTGGGATCAATATCTTCGCTGGATGGTGATTTCTATCATCAAATTTTACTTTTTTGTACGAACCATTCAAAAAATGATTTCGGAATCCCTATCTTAGTGTTATTGTGCTGTGGGAAGAGGGGCTTGTCAAGTATATTAGACAGGATCAATTCTTATCTTTTTTAACTATGCATATTAACCCGATACCTAATTCTGGCCGTTATTTTGAGGATATTATTCTGTTTCTCTCCAGGTCTATCAGTAAACTATTTCGCTATTATTTTCATGCAAAATATAAAATGCCAGCTATATTCCGTAGACTGTTTAGAATATTTATAATCCATTTTTCATTTATTAATTAATACCAAACTCTATGATTAATTCTATTTTTTGGTTCATTCCAATTTCTTCAGTGATAGCCCTTGTTTTTGCATGGGTTTTCTTCAAGCAATTGATGAAGAAATCGGAAGGAACAGATCGCATGATAGAAATTGCTCAACACGTTCGTGATGGCGCAATGGCTTATTTGAAACGACAATATGCGGTTGTCGCAAAAGTGTTTTTAGTACTTGTAATATTATTGGCTGTATTGGCTTATATGGGTGTGCAAAATCCATTTGTTCCCATCGCTTTTTTAACCGGAGGATTCTTTTCCGGTCTTTGTGGTTTTCTGGGGATGAAAACGGCAACTTTTGCCTCTGCCAGAACAGCACATGGCGCTTCTTCATCCCTCAACCAGGGTTTACAAATCGCTTTCCGGAGCGGGGCAGTAATGGGACTTGTGGTTGTTGGATTCGGTTTGCTGGATATTGCTTTATGGTACTGGTTTTTGAATAGTGTCATTTTTACACCGGAACACCTTCAAAGTGGTCTTGATATGTTTGGTTTAACCTTTGTGCATGAGGGCACTACCGAACATCATAAGTTAATTGAAATTACCGCAACAATGTTGACTTTTGGTATGGGAGCTTCTACGCAGGCTTTATTTGCCCGTGTTGGTGGTGGTATCTATACGAAAGCTGCTGACGTAGGTGCTGACCTTGTTGGTAAGGTCGAAGCCGGAATACCTGAAGATGATCCTCGTAACCCTGCCACTATTGCTGATAATGTTGGTGATAATGTTGGCGATGTGGCCGGTATGGGAGCAGATCTATATGAATCGTATTGTGGCTCGATTTTAGCTACTGCAGCATTAGGAGCGGCACTTCCCGCTTTATCTCCTGAAGCACAATCCCAGAAGGTTATGGCGCCAATGATTGTAGCCGCAATCGGTATAATTCTTTCCATTTTAGGGATTTTTATGGTACGCACGAAAGAATCGGCGACTCAGAAAAACTTATTGAATGCGCTTTTATTTGGTACAGGCGGAAGTTCTGTATTGATACTTATCGCAATGGCTGGAATGGCTCATTACGGCTGGGTGACCTGGGGTGTATTTGGCTCTGTAATTGCCGGATTATTTGCTGGTGTGATTATCGGGCAAGGTACTGAATATTATACTTCGGATGAATATAAGCCGACTCAAGGAATCGCTAAACAGGCCCTTCAAGGACCTGCTACAACTATTATTGATGGGATGGCTATTGGAATGTATAGTACCTGGCTTCCCGTTGTGACTATTGTGGTTGGTATTATTTGTGCCTTTGGTTTTGCAGGTGGTTTTACTAATTTCTCTGAGGGAGTATATGGAATTGGTTTTGCAGCAGTAGGTATGCTATCAACTTTGGGAATTACATTGGCAACTGATGCATTTGGGCCGATAGCTGATAATGCAGGTGGAAATGCTGAAATGTCTAATTTGCCTGAAGAAGTGCGTGAGCGTACCGATGCTTTAGATATGTTAGGTAATACAACTGCTGCTACCGGAAAAGGGTTTGCCATTGGTTCAGCCGCTTTAACGGCTATGGCCTTATTAGCTGCTTACATGGAAGAAGTGCGTTTATGGTTAGGTAAAATGGCCAATGCTTCAGTCGAAGGATTCCGACAAGTAGGAGATACGTTATTTTATACCGATGTGGTGCCTTCCGTGGCTGAAGGGCAACAAGCTGTTCAACTGGCAACAGCAAACATCCGTGATTTTGTATTTGCCTATGATCTCTCTCTTTTTAATCCAATGTTATTAGGTGGTATATTTGTAGGGTCTATGATGGCCTTTGTATTTTGTGCTATGACAATGAAAGCAGTAGGACGAGCCGCTGGTGCAATGGTGGATGAAGTACGCCGTCAGTTTAGAGAGATTTCTGGTATCATGGAAGGAACCGGGACTCCTGAATATGCCAAATGCGTTGAGATCTCTACCAAGGGCGCACAGCGTGAAATGTTAGTTCCTTCCCTATTGGCTATTATTGTACCTGTATTAATTGGTCTTTTATTAGGTGTGGCTGGTGTTGTTGGATTATTGGTAGGTGGATTAACAACAGGATTCACCCTGGCGGTTATGTTGAATAATGCCGGTGGTGCCTGGGATAATGCTAAGAAGTACATCGAAAAAGGACACCATGGCGGAAAAGGGAGTGAAGCACACAAGGCTGGTGTTGTTGGAGATACTGTAGGTGATCCCTTTAAAGATACTTCTGGTCCATCTTTGAACATCTTAATTAAATTGATGACAATGGTTTCAGTTGTAATGGCTGGATTAACGGTTGCTTTCTCATTTTTTGGATAGATTCTAATAATTAGTAGATATGAAAGACCCCGGATTTGCGTCCGGGGTCTTTGTTTTTGGTACATTTTATTATTGTACTCTTAAAAAGGAAAATCCTCTTCTACAGGTTTGCCAATACTTTCTTCCTCTTTGGGTTTTTGAGCTGCCTGATGAATAGCGTTCCCATTTACATATATTGCTTTGTAAGGTTCATTCACCGGACAAGGATGTTCACAAGCTCCACAACCAATACAGATATCCTGATTGACTTCAGGGATTAACAAGTTACCTTCATAAGGGATCATGTTTACTGCTTTAGTAGGACAATGCTCAGAGCAGGCTCCACAATCTGTTCCATCTGTATAAACGATGCAATTCTCTTTTACGAAAACAGCTTTCCCTAGCTGTGTAATCTGTTTTTCTTCAATAGAAATTGGTAAGAGTGCGCCGGTCGGACAGATAGCAGTACATCCCCGGCAATCAAAGTTACAATATCCGGAACCATAATCCATGTGAGGCTGCATGAATCCTTTTAAACCATATTCTGAAACAGCTGGTTGAAGAACCTGGGTTGGGCAAGCTGTCACACATAAACCACAACCGGTGCATATTTCATTGAAGCGTTTAATCCCGATAGCTCCCGGAGGGGCAACTGCAAAATCCTTTTTATTTACAATAAGGTCGTCAGTTGTAGTGTTTTTTTTCTTGATGTCAGCCAATACTGTTTGGCTGGTTATTAAAGCAATACCTGTTGCCAATATATTTCTTCTGGAGTGATCTGTTGCAGAGGATGCCTTATTAGTTACAGAATTTTTATTTATTCTTCCCAGGGATAAGGCAGATTCCTGACATATTGACAAGCAATTAAAGCAATCGACACAACGAGAGTGATCAATTTTCAGTTGTTTCACATCAATACATTCACTTTTACAAACACCAATGCAATGGCCACATTTTGTACACTTATCGCTGTCAAAATTGATTTTTAACCATGATATTTTTGAAAGTAAACCAAGAAGTGTTCCAACCGGGCAAATTGTGTTACATAATAATCGCCCCCGTTTATAGGATAGATAGGCAATGATCAGAAAGAATGATGTCACTAACATAAATACAAACCATGGTGCCATGATTAGTTTTACAGGATGTAGCGTATAAATTTCCCAGTGTTGTAACACAAGCGCCAAGGCATTATTTCCCAGTATCAAAACCGGTCGTATTAAATAAGTAAAGAATCGACCGGCATTACTATAAGGATCCAGTAGTGTTACAATGACAGAAAAAGAGGTGAGTATGGATATAATGGTGAGTGCTAATATGGAAAAACGCAACAGTGTTTGTGGTTTTTTCTTTTTGTAAAAGAATTTCTTCTTTGATCGTCGTTTCGCTATATAAGCAAATACATCCTGCATAATTCCTAACGGGCAAATGGTACTGCAATAAATGCGTCCCATTAAAAAAGTAATGATCAAAACAATAATAAATCCACTTGAGGCTAATGTGGCGACTTGTATAAAATCTAATAATGAGGGGGTAAACTGTAACCAGGTGATTGCATTTATCACAGGGTTTGGAAATGTTTCATAAATATCCAGGAATATGGAAAACGTGGCAATAACAAACAAGAGTGATATAATCACCCTTGTTCGTTTTAATAGTTTATAATTCATTGTTATGAGATCTTTTGTCTGCTAATAGTCAGTTCATCCAAATTCATGTTACCCAACTTCATATCATGGGCTATTTGAATATGCCCGATTTCGGAAGGTTGCATGCCGAACATTTTTGTAGCTGCCGCATCTGCTGCTACAATATCAGATGATGCAATTAACGCTTTTAGGTTAACGACATCGGCCACAGAAACCCCACGTGGCCCATTTTTGGTCATCATGTTATAACCATCAATGACATTGAGATCCGGCTTTTTGAAGAGCAGAAAATCAGCGATACATTGGTTCAAGTTATTGGAGTGGTAAAATTTACGATCCCAAACCACTCCCATCAGGTTTTTCATCGCTAATGAAATGCGTGTGCTGCTGTGGTGTTTCAATACAGGTACATTGATGAATACATCTGATTCAAGAACTAACTTATGTACCTTGGCTTTTTTCAAGTTAACAGCACCAGGGATGGTAACTTCCTTGTAGAAGGACTCTGTATTTCCGGGCACCATTTTTCCACCAGCTTTCTTCACCATTTCTTCGATACCACTGTTTTTGTAACAACGGTCCCATTTATTACAAGTATTGTCAAACACATAAACTTCACTGGCACCTGCCTCTTTACATTGTTCAACAATACGTCGGACCGTATCCGGATTGGTATTAGCCGCTCTTTCCGGTGGTGCATCCCAACCGATATTGGGTTTCACCAATACTTTTTGTCCACGCTTCACATATTTAGAGATGCCACCCATGGCTTCAATGGCTCGATCGAACATGGCAGCCGGCTCTCCGCCTCGTACAGCAGCCAAGTCATAATCGCCAGTAGCCGGACGGCCGTATACATCATCAAGTCCGCCAAAAAGAGGAAAAGCCCCACTTAACAATCCTACTCCAACACCTTTTCTGATAAAGTCTCTGCGTTTCATAGCTCCGATATTTTAGAACTAGAAAATTACTAAAAAGTGGGCGAATTAGTGTTGAGCGTCAATAATTTGAATTAGATATAAATAAGAAGGGGCGGAATTGTATTCCACCCCTTTCTGGTTCTTGATTAATGATAGTGATTAATAATCACGTTTGCTTAATAGTTCCCCATTATCTTTAAAGATAGACCAAGTCCCGGTTTTTCGACCGTTTTCATAAAACATTTCATAACGCAGTGTACCTTTCTCATCCCAGATCAGCCATTTGCCATTTTTCTTATCGTCCTTGTAATTGGCTTCGCCTACTTTGGTTCCGTTTTCGTGCCAGGTAATCCAGGTTCCATCCATGGCATTTTGCTTGAATGAGCGTTCTTCTTGTTTTTGCTGATTATCGAAATAAAGCGTAGTGATACCATGTTTTTCACCATCTACTACTTTCATTTCAATGCGCTTGTTGCCGGATGGGAAATATTCAATGTAGGTTCCGGTATATAACTGATCCTTCTGATCGTAGTATTTACCATCTTCCTTTTGTACAAGTTGTGCCTGTGCCATTATGGCAAAGCCAACTAATGCTGCAACTAATACTAACTTTTTCATAGGCCTTTGTTTTTATGTTCTTCAAAAGCCTCCCAAACAATCCTGTGAAGTAATCCTCAAAAATCCTGTGTGAAATTTGATAATATAAAGTTAACACAAAAGTTACATTTTAGAAATATTTGAAAGACTTTTAGCTAATTAATGAATCTTCTTGAAATTTTAAGCATAAAAAAACCGCCCAGAGCAGAGCGGTTTATTATATGCTTTTGAATATTGATTATTATTCGTTCGCTGTTTTCAATTCCAAATTAAGGGTGTGCATTTCATTGCGATCAATCTTAATGGATTGAGTTTCTTTTTTCTCGTAGGAGATGTACTTGGTACAAACCTTATAGTCACCAGGTTGGATGCCTTCGAAAGCAAATTTTCCATCAAAATCTGTGTAGGTCTTAAGTTGTGTACCTTCGATGTTGATTTCAACACCTGCCAGCGCTTCGCCAGTTGAGTTGTCAATCACTAGCCCTGTAATACTATTGTTAAGCATAGTTGATTGTGTTGATGATGTTTCTGGAGATTTTTTCTCTGATTTGAAGCTGTTCAATCCTACAAATAGAACCAGTGCAATAAATAATACTTGAGCTTTCATATTTTATGTTTTTAGTTTTTCTAAATCTGATACTGCAAATGTAAAGGTGGAATGTTACCTGATGGTTAAGGTCAATTTATGAGTGGGTTAACAGATTGTTAAATCAAGGAATTTTGAAGTTATGAAAGAAGTTGATTAACTTATATAGAAGAAACTTGCAGATACATTCAATTGGATAGAATTTAACGTATGAATCAAGCAATAAAAGAAATAGGACGATGTGCCTCCGCTTTTTTGGAGCTCTTTTTTCCGCGCATATGTGAAGCTTGTGGAAATCACCTGTATGAGAATGAAAAAGCCATCTGTAAATCCTGTTTTCGAAAATTGCCCCGTACAGGTTTTGAAAGTAATCCCTATGATAATACTTTAAACCAATTGTTGTGGGGACGCGCTCGTGTTGAAACGGCATGTGCCATGTTTTATTACCGAAAAGGAGAAACCGTGCAGAGCTTGCTGCATGCATTGAAATATAAAGGATATACTGAGATCGGTCTTGAGTTGGGCAGAAAACTTGGGGTCTTGATGAAGACGCATGAATATCCTCAGTTTGATGTGATTGTTCCCGTTCCCTTGCACCCTAAGAAATATCGACTGCGCGGCTATAATCAAAGCGAAGTAATCGCCAACGGAATGCGCGAACGCCTCAATATTCCGGTAGATTGCACCAATCTTCACCGCACCAAGCATACCACCTCACAAACCAGTAAAGGTCGGTTTGAGCGTTGGGAAAATGTGGAAGGTTTATTTGGCTTGCATGATCCCGATAAATACCTGGGATGTCATTTGTTATTGATTGATGATGTGACTACAACCGGTGCTACATTAGAAGCTTGTATTCAACCTCTGAATAAAGTCCCTTATGCGAAAGTAAGCATCGCTACTGTAGGTTGCACCTATCTATAGTACCTGGTTAAGTGCGAAATACACCGAGACGATGACGTTGTTATTATATTGACCGGTTTTCCGACTGAGCCAATGTTTTTTAGGTTCGTAAATTGGGATCTCACCATTGTAAGGGATGCGGATTCGGTTGATGGAATATGACCAGCGGGCATTGACCCATAGGCGTTTATTGATATGATAGTTGACACCAAACAGCGTGGAGTATTCCATGTCTTTAAAAGCAACCACATCATCACTTTCCAAAGGAGAACCTTCCCATAACTCCTCACTGGCCAGTAATGATCCGATAGATATTCCCGCTTCACCTGAGAAAGATTTATAATGAAACTTGGCTAACAAAGGAATTTGAATGTATTGGAGATTAATCTCATAGTCGGTGTAATCATTGTTATCGTAATCGGGTTTCTTACGACTGCCCTTTTGGATATAGGCGATTTCCATTTGGATGTCCCAGTTTTCAGAGATTGGGCGATACACAAAACCCCCGATATTAATGCCTGGCTTGTGGTATCCGGCATGAAAATCACCATCGACCTGAGAAAAGGACATCCCTGCCAGGGGGCCGGCGACAAAGTCCTGGGCATTTGTAGAAATAGCTGCGAATAAAAGGGTAACAAAAAAGATATATTTGGTATGCATGATATATTAGTGATTAAGGAGTAATTTGGTTAATTTTTGAACGCCGGTACTGGCTACTTCTTTTATATGGGTAATTTGTTCCGAAGGAGTATAGGCGGGATCGCCTGGGTCAACCAGGTAAACGGGTACATGAGCCGGAGCATAGTTCAATAAGCCGGCAGCCGGATAAACATTAAGTGAGGTGCCAATCACCACAAAAATATCTGCTGAAGAGACCAAAGGGATGGCCTGTTCCATGGCAGGTACAGCTTCACCAAACCAGACAATATGCGGTCTGAGTTGAGCACCCTTTTCACAATTATCACCCAGTTTTAATTCCCATTGATCCATCTCGTAAACCAATGATGCATCCAGTGTGCTGCGTACTTTTTTCAATTCACCATGCAGATGCAGGATATTTGAGCTACCTGCCCGTTCGTGCAAATCATCTACATTTTGGGTAATGATCTGCACATTGAACTGTTTTTCCAACTCTGCCAACCCATAATGACCGGCGTTTGGTGTTGATTCAAAGAGTTGTTTGCGCCGTTGGTTGTAAAAATCAAGAACTATCTGCGGATGCTGGCGCCATCCTTCCGGGCTGGCCACTTCTGTGACATCGTATTGTTCCCAGATGCCACCCATTTCCCGAAAGGTTTTAATACCACTTTCGGCACTCATGCCGGCACCTGTTAATATGACAATTTTCTTCATCGGTTAAGTTTGTCTGGTATTAACTCATTAAAGCAATTAGATATAAATAGTTAACACCTAAAAATGCATTTTATTGTCAACGCATATTGTTGTCTAACAAAAATAGGAGTTTTGAGTTAAGAATGATGTATAGTCTGTACTACCTTTTATTTTTTATCTTTGTAATCCTTACAAAACACATGTAATTTATTCACTGGATGATTGATCACGGGACGATAGAACGGGTTATGGAAACTTCGAACAGTCAGATTGTTGACGTTGTTTCGGAGTTCGTGAGCCTGAAGCGAAGGGGAATCAATTACATTGGTAACTGTCCGTTTCACAATGAGAAAACACCTTCTTTTATTGTTTCTCCACATAAGGGAATCTATAAATGTTTTGGTTGTGGCAAAGGGGGAAATGCGGTTAACTTTTTGATGGATCATGATCAGGTATCCTTTGTGGATGCCATCAAATACCTGGGGAAAAAGTTTAATATTCACATTGAGGAGGAAGAAGTCTCTCCCGAACAGCTCAAGAAGAAGAATGAGCGGGAAAGTATGCTTGTGCTCAGTGAATATGCCAGTAAATTTTTCACCCGGAATTTGCATGAAACGGACGAAGGGAAATCGGTGGGACTCAGTTATTTTCGAAGTCGGGGTTTTCGCGATGACATCATCTCTAAATTTGAGTTGGGGTATTCACCGGAGCGCAGAGATGCTTTAACGGTCGATTCGCAAAAACAAGGATATAAACTCGAATACCTGGAGAAAACCGGACTATCCATTGTACGGGATGATTATAAAGCCGACCGGTTTCGCGGGCGGGTGATGTTTCCCATACACAGTCTGGCCGGTAAGGTCATTGCCTTTGGCGGACGAATCCTAAAGTCGGATGCCAAGACGGCCAAATACATGAATTCTCCGGAGTCGCAGATTTATCACAAGAGTCGCGTGCTTTACGGCATTTTTCAGGCTAAGCAGGAGATATCACGGCAAGACCGGTGTTATTTGGTGGAAGGTTATACGGATGTGTTGTCTTTTCATCAATCGAGCATTCACAATGTGGTAGCCTCATCGGGAACGGCATTAACCGTTGATCAGATCCGGTTGATTGCCCGTTTCACGAAAAATGTGACCATTATATATGATGGTGATCCGGCAGGTATTAAAGCGTCGTTGCGGGGGATTGACCTGGTACTGGCCGAAGGTATGAATGTGAAGGTGCTGTTATTACCCGAAGGGGAAGATCCGGATAGTTTTGCGAAAGTACGCACTGGTGATGAGCTGGTGCAATATATTGATACCCATCAAACCGACTTTATAAAGTTTAAGACTTCTTTGTTGTTAGAAGATGCCAAGAACGATCCCATTAAGCGAGCCCAGTTAATTCAAGATATTGTACGAACCATTTCAACCATTCCGGACTCCATCACACGCTCAGTATATGTGAAGGAATGCAGCAATTTGCTGAAGGTAGAAGAGCAAGTGTTGAATGGGGAGATTGGGAAATTGCAAAAGAAAAAACAGGAAGGTAGCTTTAATCGCAGCCGGCCAACGCCAGCCGATCTGCAGCAAGCGGCCGAGGCACAGCAGGCCGCCGAGTATGCCGCCGCGCAGGTGGTTCAGAATCCCTTTGAGCTGGAAGAACGGGAAGTATTGCGCTTCCTGGTGAAGCATGGTGAGGTGATGCTTAAAGACCCATCGGCTGAGGAGGAATCCGCTACAGGTATCACCGTTGGCCAATACATTATTAATGAATTGAAGCAGGATGATTTGTTGAGTGTCAATCCGGTTTATAACAAAATGATGGAACGCTATGATGAAGTGGCCGCCAACGAAGGCATCGTTGCCCTCAAATTCTTTGTGAATAACCAGGATGTGGAGCTGAGCCAATTGGCATCTGATTTGGTAGGTCGGGAACATGTGTTGAGTAAGATCCATGCCAAATTTGGTGTGGTCACCCATGAGGAAGAGGTATTGCATGATTTGGTGCCAAAAGTTGTGGCTGAGTTGAAGTGGAAGAAAGTAAAAGTGGTGCTGGAGGAAAAGCGCCAGGCACTGCGCAAAATGGAAGAGTCGGGGCAGATGGATGGCTTGATGGAGCTGATGCAGGAACTAGCTACCTGGCAGCAGGTGTTGGCACACATCAGCCGTGAATTAGGTGGACGCACCATTGTTTAAAAGGCTACCCTTTATTGCAATAAGATAGAAATTCAATCGAAAATATAAATCATACATAGCATGCAAACATTACAACACACCGATTCGGAAGTTATTGAAGCCATTATTCATAAATGTGATATCTGTTTTGTTGGGGTCGTCGACGAAAGCAATAAGCCCTATGTACTGCCCATGAACTTTGGCTTTAAAGACAATGTCATTTATCTGCATTCGGCACCCTCGGGTCGCATCATTGATATCCTGAATAATAACAATAACATTTGTGTGACTTTTTCTACCGATCATGAGATGGCTTTTCAGCACCCCGAGGTGGCCTGTAGTTATCGCATGAAATCAAAAAGTGTGATCGCCACAGGGCAGGTGGAGTTTGTGGAGGATATGGAAATCAAGCGTGATGCCCTGAATATCTTAATGGCTAATTATTCTGATATGGACTTCAAATATAGTGATCCGGCCGTGAAGAATGTGAAGATCTGGAAAGTGCCTGTGGACCATATTTCTTGTAAGGAATTTGGCGCACCCCATGATGAGTACAAACTGAAACGTTCCATCGAGGATCTTAAGAATCCGCATAAATAGCCTGTATAAAGTGGAGCACTGCATTTGCATAAGGATTTTGTGCTCTCTATATTTGACTATATAATACACTTCAACCATTTACACGTTACTATATATGATTCGTCGTTTAATCTTAACAGGATTCGTTATTGCCTTCTTTTTCACTGCTATTGTGGCACAGAAGGATATTCCTAAAGACTATAAGATTGTTGTTAGTGAGGGCTTTAGTAATGACAAAGCACTTCGAAATTATGAGTTTTCAGATCAATCCCAATGGTTGATCAGTAAAGTGGGGCGACCGGGGAAATCGATAAAATGTAATGGTGCCGGCAGCTATGAGAATGCCCATGGAGGGCCTGCCATTCTCGCTTTACTCAAGGGATATGAGTTTGAAGATTTCATCCTGGAGTTGAATATGGTGCAGAACGGTAGGGATTTTAACCTGCTTGATTTCTGTGTCTTCTTTGGTGTGCAGGACAAGGATCGGTATTGCTATGCACAGATTGCGTCTAAGGCTGATCGTAAATCACACAATGTATTCATGCAGGATGGGGCCAAGCCGGTGCGGTTGGAAGAACCCAATACGGAAGGTGTGGTTTGGAAACACAAAGAATGGAATAAGATACGGGTGGAGCGATTGGTTTCCGCCAAAACATTAAAGGTGTATTTTAACAAAGTCTTAGTTTTAGAATCGACTCAGGAGCCATTTATGGCCGGGCAGGTTGGTTTTGGTTCTACTACCAGTGCCATTAAAGTGGATAACTTAAAGATTTGGGCACCGGCCTATAACGAAACAGCCGATTCTGTTTTTTAATTTCCCTCTCCTCAAATGGCACTTAACTACTTGTGGATAGGTTTTTTTCTGATCGCTTTTGTGGTCGGTTTGGTGCGTCTCATCGTGTTTGGCGATGTAGATGTGTTTCCCGATATGATGGGGGCGACCTTTGATAATGCGAAGACAGGATTTGAGATATCCCTCTACTTGACAGGAGTTTTATCACTATGGTTGGGGATAATGCGCATTGGTGAAAAGGGTGGAATGGTCAATTTGATGTCACGCCTGATCGGACCTTTTTTTTCCAGGTTATTTCCGGATTTACCTAAGAATCATCCCGCCTATGGTAGTATGATGATGAATATTGCTGCCAATATGTTGGGATTGGATAACGCGGCTACGCCTATGGGTTTGAAAGCCATGAAGGAGTTGCAAAGTGTGAATCCCAATAAAGAAACAGCTTCCAATGCCCAGATTATGTTTTTGGTACTTAACACCAGTGGACTGACCATTATTCCTGTGAGTATCATGGTTTATCGTGCCGAAATGGGAGCGTCTAACCCGGCAGATATCTTCCTGCCCATTTTATTGGCTACTTATTTCAGTACAGTGGTTGGACTCATTTCTGTGGCAATTGTACAAGGCATACGGCTGTGGGACCGTGTGGTTATTGCCTACTTGGGTGTTTTCTCGACCATCATCGGGGGTATGATTTATTGGTTGAGTACGCTATCGCGCGAAGAGATTCGTGTCGTCTCATTAGTGGGGGCCAACCTGATTCTTTTCTCCATCATCATTGTTTTCATCCTCATGGCGCTGCGCAAGAAAGTGAACGTGTATGATGCTTTTATAGATGGGGCCAAGGAGGGGTTTCAGATTGCTATTAAAATTATTCCCTTTCTGGTAGCAATTTTAGTGGCCATCGGCGTTTTCAGGGCTTCCGGGAGTATGGATTTTCTGATAGATGGCATTCGTACCTTGCTCGTTTCATTAGGTGTAGATACTCAATTTGTAGAAGCCTTACCGACTGCCTTAATGAAACCGCTCAGTGGTAGTGGGGCGCGTGGGATGATGGTAGATGCTATGAAGACTTTTGGTGCCGATTCCTTTGTAGGTCGCGTAGCCAGTACTGTTCAGGGGGCTACGGATACCACCTTTTATATACTAGCCGTTTATTTCGGATCAGTGGGCATCAAACGGGCCCGGCATGCCGTGGGGTGTGGTTTGTTGGCTGATTTCGCAGGTATTGTGGCATCTATTTTATTGGCTTACCTGTTTTTTAGTTAATAGGACTATTGGTGGATTTATCCAGGGTATGTGCAGGTGTTGGTTGACTAAATCCTTAAGGTCTTAGAAACCTTAAGGATTACTTAATTATCAAATCAAATACTGAAACAGATCCGGTTTCTCATTGAGATATTCTGTGACAAAACCATTTTCATTCATCCGCTTAAATAAGCCATCAAAATCTTTAGGATCTTGTAGTTCAATACCTATCAAGGCTGGACCTTTCTCCCGGCTGGTTTTCTTCCGGTATTCAAAATGGGTGATGTCATCATTAGGCCCCAAAACGCTATCCACAAAATCCCGCAAAGCACCAGCCCGTTGTGGAAATCGTACAATGAAATAGTGTTTTAATCCTTCAAACAAAAGGGAGCGTTCTTTAATCTCTTCGGTGCGGGTGATGTCATTATTACTACCACTGAGGATACAGACGACATTTTTCCCTTTGATTTCATCGGCATAATAATCCAGGGCAGCGATGCTTAAGGCACCGGCTGGTTCAACCACAATGGCATCGTAGTTGTAAAGTTCTAATATCTTCGTGCATATTTTTCCTTCAGGCACCAGGATGATGTCATCCACCACTTTCTGGCAGATGCTAAATGTCACCTCACCAACACGTTGAACAGCTGCTCCATCTACGAATTTATCGATCTCTGCCAGCTCCACTACCTGTCCTTTTTCCAGAGCTGTTTTCATGGCAGGGGCACCAGCCGGTTCAACGCCGATAATCTTAGTTGTTGGACTCATTTGTTGATAGTAACTGCCCAAACCGGAAATTAAACCACCACCCCCAATGGGCGCAAAAATGTAATCGATGGGAGCATTGGTTTGTTCAAATATTTCTAAGCCAACTGTGGCTTGTCCTTCAATAACTTTGGGATCATCAAAAGGATGGATGAATGTTTTTCCGGCTTTCGTACATTCTTCCATGGCGGCCAGGTAGGCATCATCAAAGGTATCACCGGTCAGGACCACTTCCACCCACTTTTCGCCAAACATCTTCACCTGCTTTACTTTCTGCCGTGGAGTGGTACTGGGCATATAAATGATCCCCTGAATACCCAGTTTCTGACAAGAATAGGCGACACCCTGTGCATGGTTCCCGGCACTGGCACAAACAATCCCTTTATGGCATTGATCTTCAGAGAGGCTTTTTATTTTATTATAAGCACCGCGTATTTTATAGGAGCGTACCTGCTGCAGATCTTCCCGTTTCAACATGATGTTGGCACTAAAAGTGTCCGACAAATTGCGGTTACGCATCAGCGGAGTTGGGTCGAGTACACTATGAAGCGTGTGGCTGGCACTAACGATGTCCTTGATAGCAGGGAAGTAGTGGCTGGTATCACTTTCGCTGGTGGTGGATTCCGTTTTCATGGTTGTTGATTGTTTGTTGTTGGGCATTCACCCATACTATATATGAGATATAATTTACTGATATGATAGAGCGATTAAGTAAAACATCCATTTTGATGAAAAATTATAATGGTGTTTTCTAAATCGGGGTTAACCCTCATGGATTCATTGGTTCATCATGAAAAATGATGACTGTTGAATAATTTGGCTTTAATGAAAAGCCGGAAGAAAAGGCGTGCGTTCCTTCCCTCCCGGACCTTTCCGACTCAATGATATCTTATAAATTAATTTTCCTGAATGTATTTTACAATCCAGTCACCCACCTCTGAGGTAGCATAAGCTTTCCCGCCTTCTGCCAGGTCTTCAGTGACAAAGTGTGCTTCAATGGATTTTTCAACGGCTTCCCGGATAATGGCACCTTCTTCATTCAAGTCAAAAGCATACTCAAATAACATGGCAGCTGATAGTACTGTTGCCAGGGGATTGGCAATATTTTTACCAGCCGCTTGCGGATAGGATCCGTGAATAGGCTCGAAGACAGAGGTGTGCACACCTATTGAGGCAGAAGGCAATAGGCCTAAGGAGCCGGTTATCACACTGGCCTCGTCGGTTAGGATGTCACCAAACATATTCTCTGTCACCATTACATCAAAACGTTTAGGGCCTTGTATTAACTGCATGGCAGCATTATCTACAAACATGTATTCCACTTCAATGTCCGTGTATTCCGGTTCCAGCGCTTGTGCTGTTTCGCGCCACAAACGCGACGTTGCCAATACATTGGCTTTATCCACAATGGTTAGTTTTTTACGACGTTTTCCGGCATATTCAAAGGCTAAACGGCAGATGCGCTCAATTTCTTCGCGGGTATACACACAACTGTCATAGGCCGTGTTACCATCTTCCGAACGGCCTTGCGGACGCCCAAAATAGATACCTCCGGTCAATTCACGGATACACATGAAATCAGCCCCATCTACCAATTCTGTTTTCAATGGTGATTTGTGAGCCAATGATTTAAAAGTGGATACCGGACGCAGGTTCGCATATAATCCCAATTTCTGACGCATGCGCAACAAGCCTTGTTCAGGGCGTACTTTTGCTTTGGGATCGTTGTCAAATTTAGGATCGCCAATGGCACCAAATAATACAGCATCTGATTGCATACATATTTCGTGGGTCGCCTCCGGATAGGGATCACCTGTTTTATCGATGGCAATAGCACCCACTAGTGCTGGTGTATAAGCTACCTCGTGATTGAATTTGGTGCAAACGGCATCCACTACTTTTTGGGCCTGATCCACTATTTCCGGACCGATTCCGTCACCTGGCAATACTGCAATATTCAGTTTCATATTTTTGTTTTTAGTTTCTTGCTAATTGTTTCAAAATGAGTGAGGGTAAATTATCTCTACCCCACCGCTTTTTTTGTTACTTCTGTTTTAGTAATTATTTTGAGGTTTCCGTTTTCGATGAGGTTGAGCATTTTAACGGTTCCTTTAATAGCGGCTTCCGTTTGGTCGGCATCAAGCCCTCTTGTTTTGAATTCATTGCCTTTGAATTTCCAGGTGATCACCGCTTCAACCAAGGCATCCGTTTTTCCCCCTGGTGGAATGGTGACGTAATAGTCCGTCAGGGTCGGATGGGGTTTACCCAGGTGATCGTATATTTTCCAGATGGCTTTCATGAAGGCATCGTACTGGCCATCACCCACAGCTGTTTGTTGATAGGTTTCTTTGTTGATCCGCAGACTTAAGGTAGCCACTGGCTTTAAACCATGAGTAAGGGATAAACTGTAGTTCTTTATTTTAATCTTTTCATGAATAGCCGAACTTTTGAGGACATCAGAAATGATATAGGGGAGATCAATGGCCGTGACGGTTTCTTTTTTATCACCCAATTCAATTACCCGCTTGGTGACTTTTTTCATTTCTGCAGGCGTGAGCTCAATGCCCAGTTCCTCCAGGTTCTTCAGAATATTTGCTTTTCCGGACGTTTTACCCAGTGCATATTGTCGCACCCGGCCGAATCGCTCCGGCATGAGCTTATTGAAATAGAGGTTATCTTTATTATCCCCATCAGCATGCACACCGCTACATTGCGTAAAGACATGATCCCCGGTTAAGGGTTTATTGGCCGGAATGCGAATGCCTGAAAAACTCTCCACCATGTTACTGATGCGCTTGAGTTTGGATTCATCCAGATTGGTTTCTATTTTTAAGTGGTCATGGAAGATGCCAATGACACTCGCCAATGGGGCGTTTCCAGCCCGTTCTCCCAAGCCATTCACGGTGGTGTGAATACCTTTGATCCCGGTTTTAGCTGCTGCATGTACATTGGCCACGGCAAAATCGTAATCATTATGCGCATGGAAATCGAAATGAAGTTCCGGATAACGATCCACAACGATGGAACAAAACTCTTTTACCTGTTCCGGATTAAGAATCCCTAAGGTATCGGGTAGCATGAAGCGTTTGATGGCTTGATCCCGCAAGCTGTCAATCAAAAAGAATACATAGTCGGGTGAATCGATCATGCCATTGGACCAATCTTCCAGGTAGATATTGACGTCAATACCCATCTCAGAGGCCGATTGAATGGTCGTTTTAATATCATTCACATGTTCTTGTGGCGTTTTGCGCAATTGTCCTTTTACATGCTTGAGCGATCCTTTGGTCAACAGGTTAATAACGCAAGCGCCTGCATCCTTTATCCACTCCAGTGAAGTGGTGCCATCCACAAAGCCCAGTACTTCTACTTTATGTAAGAAACCTTTTTTGGCGGCCCATTCGGTGATTTTTTTTACAGCCCTGAATTCGCCCTCCGATACTCTGGCAGAGGCGACCTCAATGCGATCGACCTTGACTTCTTCCAGTAAAATATGAGCGATGGCCAGCTTCTCCGACTCATTGAATGAAACGCCGGTGGTCTGTTCGCCATCACGCAAAGTGGTATCCATTAGTTCAACTTTCATGGCTTGTGTCCTCTCTTTTCTTTCTTTTCTTTTCAGTGAGGTTAATAAGTGCGGCTAGCATGGTGAGGTGCCAAACCTGTTACTTTTACCTTTTTGTTTGCCTTTGTCCTGCTCCTTTTTACTTGTCCCTTTTTTCTCTTTGTGTTTTTGCCAGAGCACCGCCAGCCCTGGCAAAGAGGCTGACGGTTTTTTGGCATAAAGAGAAAATCACAATTTAGGAGGAGGTTCAAATCCTTTGGCTTATCAACAATGGATCTGAAATTTTATCTTCAATTTTAATCCTGTTCTGGAAAATCGGGAATTACGAGTGAGTCCAATACCTTTTCTTTTCGATTACAATGCCTTGACTTTCCAGAGCAATGGCCATTTCAATAACTATGGCGGATTAAAATTTAACAGCCTGTGCTTCCCAGGCTTCAATTTTATCTTTGAGGCTAATCAGATAATCAATGTCATCATATCCGTTTAGCAAACAGCTTTTTTTATAAGCGTTGATTTCGAATGATTCTGTTTCTCCGGAAGCAATAATAGTGATGGTTTGATTTTCCAGGTCGATTTTTACTTCAGAATTGGCATCCGCCTCAACCGTACTAAAAATTTTCGCTAAAAAAGCATCTGTTACTTGTACTGGTAATACACCGTTATTTAGAGAATTACCTCTGAATATATCAGCAAAAAAACTGGATACCACGACCTTAAAACCGTATCCGGCAATGGCCCATGCAGCATGCTCGCGACTGGAGCCACTTCCAAAGTTTTTCCCGGCGACAATGACCTGACCCGAATATTTCGGATTGTTCAGTACAAAATCAGCTTTGGGCTGACCAGCCTTGTCATAACGCCAGTCAAAAAACAGATTATCTCCAAAACCTTCTTTTGTAGTAGCCTTCAGGAAACGGGCCGGAATGATTTGGTCCGTATCCACATTTTCAATGGGTAAAGGCACCACTGTAGAGTTCAGGCTTACAAATTTATCTATAGACATAGTTTTGTTCCTTTTTTAATTAATGATGGACCTGGGATCGGTTATTACACCGGTGATAGCTGCTGCCGCTGCTGTTAAAGGACTGGCTAATAAGGTGCGCGAGCCTGGCCCTTGTCGACCTTCGAAATTTCGGTTCGAAGTGGATACTGCGTACTTACCTTCTGGTATCTTATCATCGTTCATGGCTAAACAGGCGGAACATCCTGGCTGACGTAATTCAAAACCGGATGCTTCCAAAGCTTCTTTCAAACCTTCTTCAATAGCTTGTTTCTCCACTTGCTTACTTCCGGGAACAATCCAGGCGGTCACATGATCAGCTTTCTTTTTTCCTTTTACAGCATCCACAAAAGCTCTTAAATCTTCGATACGTCCATTGGTACAACTTCCCACAAAGACATAGTCCACATTTTTTCCTTCCAGTACATCACCCGGCTCAAATCCCATGTAATCCATTGATTTACGGAAGGTGTTTTGAGAGCTGGCTTCAATGTCATCCATGGTTGGTATCGTACCACATACTTTGGCTCCCATTCCGGGGTTGGTACCGTAAGTAATCATGGGCTCAATGTCGGCTGCATCAAAGTGAAGCTCTTTATCAAATTGAGCATCTGCTTCGGTACACAATGATTTCCAATGGGCTACTGCTTTATCCCACTGCTCACCTTTTGGGGCTTGTTCACGTCCTTTGATATAGTCAAAAGTCACTTCATCCGGTGCAATCATACCGCCGCGTGCTCCCATTTCAATACTCATGTTACACACAGTCATGCGTGCTTCCATGGATAGACTACGAATAGCAGATCCGGCAAACTCAACGAAATAGCCAGTACCACCGCCAGTAGAGATTTTGGAGATGATATAGAGGATGATGTCCTTAGAAGTCACCCCTTTGCCCAGTTCACCTTCAATGTTAATGCGCATGCTTTTGGGCTTTGGCTGCATGATGCATTGAGTCGTTAATGTCATCTCTACTTCACTGGTGCCAATACCAAAGGCGATGCTACCAAAGGCACCATGAGTAGATGTGTGACTATCACCACAAACGATGGTCATCCCTGGTTGAGTGATGCCCAGCTCAGGACCAACTACATGGACGATACCGTTGTAAGGATGATTCAATCCATACATGGTAATACCATTCTCTTCACAGTTCTTCTTAAGTGTCTCCACCTGATGGCGCGACAACTCATCGTGAATGGTCAAGTGTTGATCAATGGTGGGTATGTTGTGATCAGGTGTCGCGATCACCTGATTGGGACGCGCCACTTTAGCGCCTCTTTCTTTCAAACCATTAAAGGCCTGTGGACTCGTTACTTCATGGATGAAGTGACGGTCGATGTAAAGGACGTTGGGGCCATCTTCAATGGATGATACCACGTGGCTGTCCCATATTTTATCAAATAATGTTGTTCCAGTCATTGTTAATGATTAAAGATTAATGAAAAATGATTCATTCGTCTTCTTCAGGTTATAAATCATTTAACATTAAACATTCATAATTAATTAGCCGATTTTTGAGATGGCATCTAAGAAAGCCTCAACCGAAGCGGTGATGATATCCACATTGGCTGAGAATCCATAATAGGTATGTCCTTTGTGTTCCACCTGGACATGCACTTTACCCAAATCGTCACTGCCTCGTGTGATGGCTTGAATCAGGAATTCTTCCAGATGTACCTTGCGTTTTACCAGGCTTCTGACAGCCGTAAAGGCGGCATCAATCGGACCGTTTCCTGAAGCAGTTTCCGTAAATACATCACCATTGAAACTCACAGCTACAGTTGCAGAAGGAATGGTGGTACTTCCACACAATACTTGTAAGGTTTCCAATTTGATGGAACGATCTTCCTTGGCCCGTTCAGCACCCGCTAAGGCTTCCAGGTCTTCATCACCCACATCTTTTTTACTATCGGCCAGGTTCAGGAACTTCTGATAAACATCGTCTAACTCCTGTCCTTCAAAGGTATAGCCCAATACATGTAAACGGTGTTTCAAGGCAGCACGACCACTACGAGCCGTCAATACAATGCTTGATTCTTTAACACCGACTGTAGCCGGGTCAATGATTTCGTAGTTTTCACGGTTTTTCAATACACCATCCTGATGTATACCAGATGAGTGTGCAAATGCGTTACGGCCCACAATGGCTTTATTGGCCTGAACCGGCATGCGCATCAAGGTAGATACTAATTTGCTGGTTTTCATGATTTGGGTAGAATCAATTCCTGTTTCGAAATCCAAATCACCATGGCACTGAATGGCCATAACCACTTCTTCCAGAGAGGTGTTTCCGGCGCGTTCGCCCAATCCATTAATGGTTACCTCTACCTGGCGTGCTCCATTGGATACTCCCGATAAGGTATTAGCTGTCGCCATTCCTAAATCGTTGTGACAATGGGTTGATAAAATAGCTTTATCTACATTTGGCACGTTATTCACCAGGTAAGCTATTTTTTCTCCGTACTCGGCAGGCAGACAATAACCTGTTGTATCTGGTATATTTATAACAGTTGCACCGGCTTGAATAACTGCTTCTACCACACGAGCCAGGTACTCGTTTTCGGTACGACCGGCATCTTCTGCATAGAATTCCACATCATCTACAAAACGGCGGGCGTACTTAACCGCGTCAATAGCCCGTTTAATAATCTCATCCTGATTGGACTTTAATTTGTAGTTAATGTGGTAAAACGAAGTACCAATACCTGTATGGATGCGACCGCGTTTGGCATGCTTCAAAGCATCGGCGGCTACTTCAATATCTTTTTTAACAGCCCTTGTCAAGGCGCAAATAACAGGGCGTTCAACGGCTTTAGAGATCTCTACCACTGAGTTAAAATCACCCGGACTGGAAATGGGGAATCCGGCTTCAATGACATCGACCCCGAGCTTCTCAAGCTGGCGGGCTACTTCTATTTTCTCAATAGTATTTAACTGGCAACCTGGCACCTGCTCTCCATCGCGTAAGGTGGTATCAAAAATATGTACTTTGTTACTCATGATATTCGATTTTATGGATTGACTCTGTTCCCTATCCCCCTGGAATTTATTCAGAGTCGGGAGAGAATGCTGGCTGCGACTCTCTCCCTACTAGTTTTGGTTTTATTTCTGGTTTTCCGGTCTCAACTGACGGACAGCTGCTCCAGCTTGCCACATTTCAGATTCCTGAAGTTCTTTGAGTTCGGCATCCAGTTTAACCCGATAGTCAGCCTGACTGTTAGAGTCAATGGAGCGTTGTGCTTCATTACCTTTAGCTACTTCACTGTAAAGGTCTTCGAAGACGGGTTTAGAGGCATCACGGAATTTTTTCCACCAATCCAAAGCCCCACGTTGAGCAGTGGTTGAACAGTTGGCATACATCCAGTCCATTCCGTTTTCTGCTACCAAAGGCATTAAGCTTTGAGTTAATTCTTCAACCGTTTCGTTGAATGCTTCAGATGGTGAGTGACCATTGGCACGCAGCACTTCGTACTGTGCAGCAAAGATTCCCTGGATGGCACCCATTAATGTGCCGCGCTCACCAGTTAAGTCACTGGTTACTTCGCGTTTGAAATCGGTTTCAAACAAGTAACCAGAGCCTACGCCAATACCTAAGGCTATTACTCGATCCCACGCTTTACCTGTTGCATCCTGGAAGATGGCAAAACTGGAGTTTAGGCCACGTCCTTCCACAAACATACGGCGTAAGCTGGTACCCGATCCTTTGGGTGCCACTAAGATGACATCTACATCGGCCGGAGGTACAATACCGGTACGCTCTTTATAAGTTACACCAAAACCATGTGAGAAATACAATGCTTTTCCGGGTGTCAAATATTTTTTTACGGTTGGCCAAACAGCAATTTGTCCTGCATCAGAAAGCAAGTATTGAATGATGGTTCCTTTGTCAAGTGCCTCTTCGATTTCGAATAAGGTCTCACCTGGAACCCAACCATCAGCCACCGCTTTATCCCAGCTGGCACTGTTTTTTCGCTGTCCGATGATCACATTGAATCCATTGTCGCGCAGGTTCAATGATTGACCCGGACCTTGTACACCATAACCAATGATGGCGATGGTTTCTTCTTTTAATGTTTCAACTGCTTTTGCCAATGGGAATTCTTCCCTTGTAACAACGCTCTCTTCTACTCCTCCGAAATTAATTTTTGCCATGATAAAATTTGATTAATTTATTCGTTAGTCTAATAGTGATTTTTCTTTTTCTAGTTTTCTTAGATAATTGGATAGCAATTCCTCTTTGAGTTTAGTAACTGCTACCCGGCCTGATCTGACAAATTGAGTGACCCCAAAGTGATCCAGTTTTTCAAATAATTCTTGTGTTTCACTTTTATGTCCGGTTTTCTCAATCACTGTATATTCAGAAGTGATTTCCAGGATGCGTGCACCGTACTGACGTACCAAGCGTTCAATTTCATTACTGTTGAGCAGTGCCTCCGTGGCCACTTTATAAAGTGCTACTTCTTGATGAATGATCTCATCCGGTGTAAAAACAAAAGCCTTGATGACATCTATTTTCTTCTCGATTTGAAGCAGTAGTTTATCTACTTGCTCGCGAGATGTAAACACCACAATGGTAAATTTGTGGATGCCTGAAATGGCCGATTCAGAAGTTGTTAAACTCTCAATGTTGATGTGTCGGCGTGTAAAGACCGATGTGATCTGGTTGAGTAAGCCAACGTGGTTTTCTGAATATATGGAAAGTGTGAATTCTTGTTTCATTGTTTCATTTATTAGACAAGAGATTGATAGAAATTAGATAATAGACAACGAATACATCCTGTGAAGCAAATGTGCTTGAGTTGGGTCGCTGATTATTGAAATTATCATTCTCCTGTAAATTAATCTTTAATCTATTTGTCTAACAATCTATTATTTGTTTATTCAAGGCGTACATCTGAAACGGATGCACCCGATGGAACCATTGGAAATACATTTCCTTCTTTCTCCACTTTCACTTCTAATAAAAAGGCACCTTCATGTTCGGTCATCCGACGAATGGCATCATCCAGGTTTTCACGTTCCGACACCACCTCTGCTGCAATGTCATAACCTTTAGCGATGGTTTGAAAATCGGGATTCACCATTTCCGTAGAGGCATATCTTTTATCAAAGAACAGCTCTTGCCATTGGCGAACCATGCCCAGAAAGTTATTGTTTAGCAAAATGATTTTAACCGGTACTTTGGTTTGAAAAATAGTGCCTAACTCCTGAATGTTCATCTGGAAGCCACCATCTCCAACAAATAAGCATACCGGACGGTCTGGTTTTCCCATTTTTGCCCCAATGGCTGCGGGTAACCCAAAGCCCATGGTACCTAATCCACCTGATGTGACCACACTACGTGATTGCTTAAACTTGAAGTAGCGGGAGGCCATCATTTGATGCTGCCCCACATCAGTAACCATTATGGCGTTGTCATCATGTGCTTCCGATACTTTTCGAATCACTTCTCCCATAGTTAATCCTTCTTTGGTTGGATTGATCTCTGGTTGGATGACTTTCTGATCTTCTATTTTGTAACAAGCCTTAAATTCTCCTAACCAAGTTTCGTGGTTATTGGGACTTACCATTTCAGTTAACATCGGAAGTGATTCTTTTACATCCCCCAAAACCGGTACATCTGCATAGATGATCTTGTTGATTTCTGCAGGGTCAATCTCCAGGTGAACCACTTTGGCATTGGTGGCATATTTCTGAACGTTCCCGGTTACCCGGTCGTCGAAGCGCATGCCAATGGCAATGATTAAGTCACAATCATTCGTTTTGACATTGGGAGCGTAATGCCCATGCATACCTAACATTCCAACATTCAGATGATGATCTGATGGTATTGCTGATAAGCCTAATAAAGTCCAGGCCGCTGGAATTTGCGTTTTATCCAGAAAGGCCATTAATTCCTTCTCTGCATTTCCCAGAACCACACCTTGCCCAACCAAGGCCATTGGTCTTTTAGCCAGGTTGATCAATCGTGCTGCTTCAGCAATTTGATCCTTTTTTACCTTAGCGACCGGTTTGTAGCTTCGCACGTGATTGACGGGTTTGTATTCATAGTCAAACTGCGTAAACTGTGCATCCTTTGTTATGTCAATTAAGACTGGGCCCGGTCTTCCTGTTCGGGCGATGAAAAATGCACGGGCAATTGCTTCGGGAATTTCCTCCGCACGTTTTACCTGGTAGTTCCATTTGGTGATAGGCTGACTGATACCTACCACATCGGTTTCCTGGAAAGCATCTGTTCCTAATAATGGTGACGCAACCTGGCCACTAATGATAACCAAAGGAGTAGAATCAATTTGTGCATCGGCAATACCGGTGATGGTATTGGTAGCGCCAGGACCAGAAGTGACCATACAGACACCAACTTTACCAGTCACGCGTGCATATCCTTGGGCTGCATGTACAGCTCCCTGCTCATGGCGAACCAACACATGGTTTATTTTGTCCTGGTAGTCGTACAGGGCATCATACACAGGCATGATCGCACCACCAGGGTAGCCAAACATCAAGTTGACACCTTCGTTTAGTAACGATTCCATGACAGCCTGTGAGCCGGTCATTCTTCTTGTTTTCATCTTTTCTTTCTCCTTTCGTGTCTGTTGCATTACTGTTTCCATCGTAAAGGATTTAATGGTTTTTATGTGATAAAGTCAGCATTGTCATTCCTTGACAAGTTTTATCGTTTGCTTAAAGTGACTGAAAAACAGCGATATAGGTTTTGGATCAGGGTGTAGTATTCCCATGAAGCCATCTTTGCTAAGCTTCTACTAATCAATCATTCGAATGGCTCCTTTGTCTGCCGAACTCACCAGACTGGAATAGGCTTTTAAAGCTTTAGAGACGATACGTTCTCGTTCTCCTGGTTGAAAAGCTTTGGAACCTTTTTTCTCTTCCTCCTGTCTGCGTTGTGTCAAAATTTCATCATTGACGCCGAGTTCAATTTTTCGATTGGGAATGTCAATAGTAATAGGATCACCATTTTTCACCAGAGCTATCGTTCCGCCTGCAGCCGCCTCCGGGGAGACATGACCAATGGATAATCCGGAAGTACCTCCGGAAAAACGACCATCAGTCAATAGTGCACAAGCTTTACCTAGTTGTTTAGATTTCAGATAAGACGTAGGGTACAGCATTTCCTGCATGCCTGGTCCTCCTTTGGGGCCTTCGTAGCGGATGATGACTACATCACCTGCTTTTACCTCGTTGGATAAGATGCCTTCAATTGCATCGTCCTGAGATTCATACACACGGGCGGTGCCTTCAAACCGGAATATCGATTCATCCACACCAGCCGTTTTAACAATGCATCCTTTTTCAGCTAAATTACCAAAGAGCACTCCCAGACCTCCATCCTGAAAGTAGGCATGTTCAACACTTCGGATACAGCCTTTTTCACGATCCATATCCAATTCAGCATATTGGGCTTGCTGTGATCCCATGGTTAAATTGAATAAACCAGCAGGGGCACTTGAGTATATGTCCTTAGCATTAGCAGATTGCTGTATAACGTCATAAGTTTCCAACGTTTCTTTTAAAGTCGGGAAATCCACCCGTTTCACATTGGTGTTTAACAATCCTCCACGATCCAGTTCCGCCAGGATAGCCATGATACCACCAGCACGGTTCACATCCTCAATGTGATAATGAGAGTTCGGGGCTACTTTACACAAGACCGGTGTTTTACGTGACAATTCGTCAATGTCATTCATGGTAAACTCTACACCAGCTTCGTGTGCAATGGCCAGAATGTGCAAAACTGTATTGGTTGACCCGCCCATGGCAATATCTAAAGTCATGGCATTTTTAAATGCCTCATATGTTGCAATAGATCTGGGTAATACAGATGTGTCACCTTCTGCGTAATGCCGATTTGTTATGTCTACAATCAGATCCGCAGCTTTTTCAAATAAACGTTTTCTATTTACGTGTGTGGCTACAATGGTGCCGTTTCCTGGCAATGCTAAGCCAATGGCTTCGTTCAAGCAATTCATTGAATTAGCTGTGAACATGCCTGAGCACGAACCACATGTAGGACAGGCATTACGTTCTACATCCGCTACTTCTTCATCCGAAACAGAATCATCAGCTGCCATGACCATGGCATCTACTAAATCAAGTGCTTTATCACCAGACTTTCCGGCTTCCATCGGGCCTCCTGAAACGAATACAGTAGGAATGTTCAATCGCATGGAGGCCATTAACATACCAGGTGTTATTTTGTCACAATTGCTGATGCAAACCATGGCATCTACTTTGTGCGCGTTGGCCATGTATTCCACACTGTCCGCAATGATGTCACG
>Ga0193953_1000053_pt1 | contig 60725 bp, 47 predicted proteins | sample BB_4_MG_FD_140325 | JGI IMG/M metagenome (GOLD analysis project Ga0193953, IMG submission 140325) | Microbial mat bacterial communities from the Broadkill River, Lewes, Delaware, United States - BB_4_MG | ecosystem: Environmental > Aquatic > Freshwater > River > Microbial mats | place: USA...
GACCATGACCATGACCATGAGGAAGAAACAAATAGTACGAAAGTATACGCAGTTGAACATGAATTCACTCCAGTAAGTTTATCCGCAGGCATAGTATGGAACTTTACACCAGGTTATAACTTAGGTTTGTCACTTTCTCGTTCTGAACGTGCACCATCAGCTTCTGAATTATTATCTTTTGGACCCCATATTGGCACAGGTTCTTATGAAGTAGGGGCGTTGTTTTCTTCCAATACCAATAATGGTGTTATTGGTTTAAGTAATGAATTAATTGACCTTGAAACGGCTAATAATATTGATCTAACCTTCAGAAAAACAAAAGGTGATATCGCCTTTGTATTCAATGCATTCTATAACCAAGTAGATAACTATTATTATCAAAGTTTTAGCGGTCTTTATGCTGAAAGTGGTCATAACCATGGCGAAGAAGAGCATGATCATGACGAACATAGCAATGAATTACCTGTTTATGTATTCCAAACAGATGATGTTGTACTACATGGTTTTGAAGCGCAAGTAGCTTGGCAAGTAAATGATACTTTCAAAGCAACGGTATTTTCTGATTATGTTCGTGCCAAGCTAGAAGACGGAGGAAATTTACCACGTACGCCACCTCTTAGATTAGGAACTCAGTTTAGTTATGAAACCGAACAACTAAGTGCTCACCTTGATATAACTCGTTACCAAGAACAAGACGATATTGCTGCTACTGAAACAGCAACCGATGGTTACACCCTAGTAGATGCCAGTGTTTCATACGACTTAGAAATAATGAGCCATGATGTTGCTCTGTATTTAAAAGGCACTAATCTAACCGACACAGAAGCAAGAGTGCATACTTCATTTATCAAAAATATTGCACCACGCCCAGGTCGTAGCATTGCTTTGGGGATTAGAGGCTATTTCTAATCAAAAATAGTAATAACAATTTGATTAAATTTACTAATTAAGGAAAATAACTGATGAACAAATCTTTTCAACTTAACTTTATTGCAGCCTCTATAGCTGCATTATTCCTCAGTGGTTGTGGTGATGCTGAAACCACTATTATTGAAAAAGCCCCAATAGAAGTGCCTGATGAAGACGCTCATGATCATGATGACCATGACGAATACACCATTGAATCACAGGGACGACTGGCCGTACTCTCTGCCGAAAGCAATGTTACAACGTTATATGATTTAGATGATGGCGACTTACTCGATTCATACTCTTTAATTCATGATAGCAACGTATTGACTGCTTCTGCAGATTATCGTTTTGCCGTGATTGCCAGTAGAAGTAATGATTATGTTGGTTTTATTGATAGTGGATTATGGCGCGAAGATCACGGTGAGCATTTGCACGATTATAAACAAGCCCCTGCAATGAGTGATTTTGAATTAAACAATAGCCGACCAACACATATCATTAAAAATGACGGTAAAATGGTTGTTTTTTATGATGGTGATGCAGAATCAGGAGTTTCATCTTCGGTACAGGTGTTAACAGACATTGATATTAGTGAACAAACAAGTGAATTACCACATATTGATTACAGCATCAATATGCACGGTGTTGCTGAGCCTAAAGGTGATTATTTACTTAGCACAGTTCGTCGCGACGATGCCGAAAGTACATCAGCTGCCAAAGTTCTTCCCGATCAGGTGGGTGTTTTTCACCTACACGATAATGAGTATAAACAAGAACAACTTTTAGACATAACTTGCCCTGATTTACATGGTGCTGCACAAAATGAAGATTATGTTGTATTTGGCTGTAGCGATAGCATTTTAGTTGTCCATCAACATGACGATGACTATGAAGCAGAAAAAATTGCTAATATTGCTGATTTAGACGGTTTGCGTATAAGCACACTTTACGGCCATGAGGAAAGTGCATCATTCATTGGCATTGCTTCTGATCACAGTAGTAGCAACGCCATATTGTTTAGTATTAACCCTGAAGAAGGCGAAATAGAAAAACTTGAATGGCAGCCTGCTGATGGCGCCAGCCCGGTATCTTACGCTTTTTCACATGAAGCAGAAAATTTTTTAATATTGGACAGTGCGGGCTACCTAAACATTTTAAGTGCTCATAATCATGACGGTGAAATTCACTGGGAACTTGAACAAAGTTTAGATATATCAGAGGAAGATGTTTCAACTATGCCTGAAGGTATGTCATTTAGTCTGACTGTGTCGCAAAATGGTGACTATGCATACGTAGCAGATCCTATTGCAAAACATATTTTACAAATAGATTTAGAAACAATAACTATTAAAGGTGATATTGAAATTAGCTTTATTCCTCAGTCTTTAATTTGGTTAGGTATTGCTGAAGAAGAACACGAACATTAATTCAGCGGCTAATCACTAAAGTATTAAAAACGCAGATACGAATAACTAAATGTTTACTAATTAACGAGAAACTTTATTAAATAATGAAGTTTCTCGTTTAGCAGGCAAGCATAGCTGCAAGCTACAAATAACACCTGCTTATATCATATTAGCACTTATATCTAAGCGATATAAAAATATATGCCTTACTCTTTACTCACTCAACTACTCTAAAACTCGCATATTTAGACAGTTTGCGTATATACTAACGTTATGAAAGAGAATCAAGTCTGCTAGAATACAGTTACCTTTATCCATAACTGCAATGTAAATTAAAGGCATAACAACACTTAACGCGACAAACTAAATAAGTTTGAGATATAAAATGAATAACGTTGATGAAATTATCATACATGCTGAACAGTATTGCAAAAACCATGGTGCGCGCTTAACACCTAAAAGAAAACAAGTTCTATCATCACTTGTTCAGTCTGAAAAAGCACTTTCTGCCTATGAATTAATAGCTCTATTTGAACAAAGATCTGGTGAGAAAATACCAGCTATGTCTGTATATAGAATCTTAGAATTTCTAGAAAATGAACGGCTCGTACACAAATTAAGCTTAGCGAATAAATATATCGCCTGTTCCCATATAACATGTGATCATGAACATGGTGTCCCACAATTTTTAATCTGTGGTACTTGTAACCAAGTAAAAGAAATCACGATAGATAAATCTACCATTAATGAACTCAAGAAAAATGTAGAAAGCGCAGGCTTCCAGCTTATTAGCCCCCAATTAGAAATGAACTGTGTTTGTAATCAATGCTCAAACACGCCCGTATAGTAAAAACTAATTAAAATAGATAAAACTCACCGCAATCTGTAAATATACACCGTATGACCTCTCTATTTATGATTGGTCCATACTATTACTGACTAAATTTTTTGTTAAACAGTACTGTAGCAATTTTTCAATCCCCCTACTCCCAACATCTTTTATTAATATTAATTTTAACGCTTTTTATTGACACTAAACCTAGCTGCAAATAGAATACGAATAACTACATTTTGTAACAAAACATATCAAAGGATATAGTATGGGTATAGTGAAAATTTCAGATGAACTTCATGAAGAAGTAAGAAAAAATAGCACCGTAATGGAACGTTCTATCAATTCGCAAGCTGAGTTCTGGCTAAAAATAGGTAGGTTAGCAGAGCAAAACCCGACTTTAACTTACGAAGAAATACTCAAACGTGAAATGAAAACTCAAAACGTTACTACGGTTAAACTGGTTAATGAATAAAATATTAATTAAAACACAAGATGAAATCGCACTTATGCGTAAGTCAGGCTACTTACTCGCAAGTGTTTTTAAAATGCTAGACGATTTTGTCTCAGCAGGTGTTTCAACAATGGAAATTAACGACCAAGTTGAGAATTATATTGTCAACAACCTAAAGGCTAGACCCGCAAGTAAAGGGCAATATGGTTATCAATACGTTCTAAATTCGTCAATTAACGAAGTCGTTTGCCATGGTATGCCCTCTGTTGGTAGAAAACTAAGAAATAAAGATATTATTAATATAGATATAACATTAGAGCAAAATGGGTACATTGCTGATAGTAGTAAAATGTATATGGTTGGTGACGTTCTACCAATCGCTAAGAAATTAGTTGACGTTACTTATCAAGCCATGTGGAAAGGGATAGCAAATGTAAAGCCTGGTAAAACAACAGGTGATATTGGTCACGCTATTCAAACCCACGCTGAACTGCATGGATTTAGCGTTGTTCGTGATTATTGTGGCCATGGCATAGGGCGGGATATGCACGAAGCCCCTCAAATACTTCATATTGGAAAACCTAACACTGGCATTACCCTGCAAGAAGGTATGATATTTACCATTGAGCCAATGATCAATCAAGGTACATACAAAACTAAGCAGAAAAAAGACGGTTGGACTGTTGTTACAAAAGATAAAAAACTATCAGCACAATGGGAACACACTATTCTTGTTACCCAATCGGGTTTTGAAGTACTTACATTACGCAATGAAGAATCAGTACTGAAAAATGTCTAACAAACTCGTACATTTTTATTTATAAATTATAAAGGTATATCTTTAATAAAGCTGTGTTTTACTAACAACAGTTTACTTTGGCAACTCATCAAAGCTAGGTACACAGGTTATATTTTTAGACCAACGAGCAGTATTAGCAACAAAAATTTTCGCAGTAGGCGAAATGGGTACTGCGCTATCCATACTACCCGCTGGCACAACGACACAATTGATACTTTCAGAGAATACAGGAAGAGCTGATCCACAATTTTGACAAAAGCTTTTTGTATGTAATGAATTAGGATACTGATAAATTTTTACGTTACTTTCACCCTGCAACCAAGTTAACAAGCCACCTTTGGCAAATAAATTAGCCGCATGTAATGAACCTGAGTCTTTTTGACAGCGAGTACAGTGACACAAAAAGAACGATTGAAATTCTCCTGATAGCTCAAACTTAACTTTGCCGCAGAGGCATGAACCAAAATATTGGTTTCTCACAAAAATTCCTTATGTTTGATTACATAGACACTGTAACTAAAAAAATAGCTTTTAACAAATTCAATATTTAACATTACAACTACATATAAATCTCTTTTGGAGAGCAATCATACAGCCTCAATGCCCCGCATCAGTGGTCAGAAAAGCGCGCAGCGGTCTGTTAACCTAGCTGCATGCACTTATTATGTTGATTCACACTTTTTGGATAATAATCTCAACAGGAGCAATTAATCCATTAGCTATATTGTCAACCATATTCTTAATTTTATTGGAACTGCCTTCTTGCATCAGAGTATGAAGGCCTAAAGGGGACGAACCTTCATTAGCCTCTGTTTTTGCACCTAGCTGTTTAAAGAGTTTCAGCGAAAAATCACGGCGATTGTTCTCCTTGGTGATTTCAAAACCAGCATCGCTTATCGCTTGTTTATATTGAGCGGGAGTAGATAGTTTGCTGGTACTGCTTTCGGTCGCCCATGGAACTGGGTAAATTAACGCACCATCAGTTTGTCGCATAACATCATAAACACCGAAGGTAGACCCAGATTTTAGCACTCGAAATATTTCAGCAAATAACGACTCTTTATCATCAATATTCATGCCTACGTGAAGCATATAACCTCCATCAAAAGAACTATCTTTAAAAGGCATCAACAACGCACTCCCCTGCTCAAGTGTTATATATTCATCAAGATTTAACCAGCTACAAAGCACCTTCCCTGTCTCAATATACTCAGGTGTTAGGTCGATACCAGTAACGCGGTTTTTGTATCTAGATGCGAGATATCTAGCGGCACCACCTAAACCACAACCAACATCTAATATATCATCCTGTTCAGAAAAGTTAAGCTGGTCAAATAGATGGTCTGTTGCCAATCGTCCTCCGATATGAAACTCATCGACTGGCGCAAGATCCTCAATTGTCACACTCTCAGTTGTTTTACCAAGAGCCAAAAGTGCTGCTTCAATAGCTTCAAGCAAACCGCCATGTAAATAGTGGTCTGACACGGATTTATCATACGGCATAAAAACTCCAGATTTACTGATTATGAAATATAGCGAGACTATAGAAAGCCAACGGTTATTTGTCCTGCTTTAACAACTTACGTCATTTTATAAATTTTGCCATATAGCAATTAGCCCCATCAAGTGGAATACACCAATGACTAAACAAATAACTGAACTCCAAACCCAAAACGTCAGACTATTTTGTTTTACTTGAGGGTGATCAGATATAAATGGAGCAATTATTCCACCTAGACCACGAATTAAATAAATAGATGTAATTGCTGATAAAGCAGCTTTTAGAAATGGCATACGTGGAAAAACACCTGCACCAGACCAAGCATAGAAAGCCCATAAAAATAATACTGTAGCTATAGAAAGTGTAATAACAGTTGGTTTTAAAGAGCCCTTTTCAGCCATCAAGGCCATTGAATCTCCTGCACCAAAAAATCGATACCAACGTGGCCCACCAATGACTACACAAACATGTAGGAAAGCTGCCAAAAAACTAAATGAGCCAGCGATGATAAGTAGATCAATATTCATGGAAAATACTCGAGTATTTCATTCACATAATGGCTCCCCACGAGGCTAACCTGCACATTGTGAGTTAACTGAGTTGGTGTTACCTCGCCCGAGCCAACAGATTGTTTTACAAGAAATAATACAAACTATCACTGAACTACACTTAAACACCAGATATCACCATACCTTTGATTTTCAATGCTTTTTCGAAGTGATCCAGTTTGTGGGTTTCTATCCACCACTGAGCAGCCTCCATAAGAACCTCTGGCTGATCATTTTTATTTTTGAAGAATGCATAAAAGGAAAGACCGACGCCTTCACCTTTCTGAGCTATTTTGCAATCACATACTTCTACAATTCTCTTTCTAAGTTCTTTTCGCAAAATAGTACTCCTACACTAGATTGAGCACGCATCTGAATACCCTTGGTCGAGTTATCAATTTAATGCAGCGGGTAAAGCGATGCGTCTTAAAAATACTGGCGATAAAGTGAGTGGAACACCGTAAAATGGTGTCCAAGCCAGCAGTACATACGGCAAACTCACTGCTTTTACTCAGTATTTTGGGAACAGCCGCCAATCGCCGCCGTGTTCGTAATGAACTTAATAAGGGTAAAAACAGCCCATCAGCCGAATAATTATTTAGTGGCCAAGGCTTTGCTAAAACCCACATATGCATTTTCAAATTGCTCAAAGTTTGTTAGAGAAAAACCCACTTGACTCAATTTATCATCCGTTTGCCCATAGTGAGTTGTTCGAACGTTTAATACATCACCACACTTACTCCAACGCGCATAGCGGCCAATATTTTTTTCGTGGGCATCAATATATTTTTTAAAATCAACCGCTGTAAAAGGACCATTGAGTGAAATCTTGGCGCCACCATTGCCAATTGCAAACTTTAAAACCGTAGTACTAATATGGGCGCAGCTTTGATCCTGCAAACGTCTTGTTCCTGTCGCGCCTAGAACAGTTGCCGCTTCAAAACTTTGAACGGATTTACTATTTGGCTGAAACACCATAGTTTTAAACATAGATGTTACCGCATATTCACGTATAGAACCAAACTTCGCCTGTAGTTTTTTCGCCAAAGACATAAAGAAAAACTCTGATCCCTCAACATTTCTGCGCCGACTTGAGCTCCCTGCACGTTGAGAGCTCCAAATGTGATATACAATCAAATTTTCATCTTGATGAATGGCGGCCTTGTCTTTTGGATAAACATAAAATTGTGTGTTGTACGGTTTAGTCATGACTTTTGCGTCCTGCGCACCAGCGGGAGGCTCAACTACGAATGTAAAATAATTTTCGCGCGATGACCTTATAAGATCATCTACTGTTTTTTTAACTTTACCTGTTCCGCGCGCAGATGATTTAACCCTGCCGCCCTGTGCTGCAACAATTTCTTTAACTTGCGCCAAACTCATGCCGGGCTTAATCCCCATAAAGTTTGCTTGTTTTACCAGATCATTCTCAATATTACGCACTGCGTTGGCGCTTAATGGCATAAAAGTACAGATAAATAATAGCAATAGCCCTGTCACGTTCTTAGAAAAATTTGCCATATTATATCTCCCTTCATTTTTATTGTTCACATAATAAAAACCATGGGCATAAATATCAATAACAAATATAACCTTTTTTCAAATACGTGAATAAGGTTTTTGTGGATTTGGTAACGCACGAAAAGCGCCACACCCGAAAACGGTATATATTACATCGGTTAATAATTCCATTAAAAAATTTACATTTTATAATATACAAACAATCCTTTGTTTTAAAACAAAAAAGGCGAACTTTCGCTCACCTTTTCTTTACATTCTATAAATATTCCGGTCAGAACGGGATGTCATCATCAAAATCAATTGATGGCTCTTGTGGGTTTACTTTAGGTGCCTGTTGTTGTGCTGGCTGAGAGAATCCACCTTGTTGTTGATTTTGCTGTGCATAACCACCTTGTTGGGGGGCTTGCTGTTGTGGTGCTTGTGCATAACCACTTTGTTGAGGTGGTTTATTGTAAGCCTGTTGTGGTACTGATTGCTGCCCTTGTGGTGCATAACCACCTTGTTGGGGAGCTTGTTGTTGAGGCGCTTGTTGTTGAAAACCAGTATTTTGTGTATGGCCTTGCTGTTGTGTTTGCTGATTTTGCGGCGCAAATCCACCTTGTTGACCAGCCCCTTTGCTGTCTAACATTTGCATTACACCATTAAAACCTTGTAATACAATTTCTGTAGTGTATTGGTCTTGCCCTTGTGGGTTAGTCCATTTACGTGTTTGTAGAGAACCTTCAAGATAAACTTTTGAACCTTTCTTTAAGTATTCGCCAGCAATTTCAGCTAACTTACCAAACATCACTACACGGTGCCATTCAGTTTTTTCTTTTTGTTCGCCCGTTTGTTTATCTTTCCATGTATCTGACGTTGCTACAGTTATATTTGCTACTGCTCCGCCATTTGGCATAAAACGTACTTCAGGATCTTTACCTAAGTTACCTACAATAATTACTTTGTTTACACCAGCCATGAAAAATCCTATTGCCTATTAATTGTGTCTCCCTAAAACAAAAACAGTACACTTAATGCGCATTTATTCTAGAGGTTAAAAAATTTAGTTAAGGGCGTAATTCTATAGTGAGAACAGATCAAATTCAAGCGGCTAACCTTTATATAAATGTTTAGATAACTCAGACCGAATATCCTCAGATATTTTCTTAGAAGCTTGTGCTTGATAATCAAAATAAACCAGTGATGCTGTACCCGACACGCATTTTTCTCCGTGCTGCCATATCTCTTGATATACATCGAATGATGCACCACCAATTCGACTAATATAAGTACGCATTTCAACTTCTTGCCCGTAAAATAACTGTCCATGATAAGACACTTCAATTTTAGCAATAATAAGCTGCCAATTTTTTAAATCTAAATCTGGAATAAATAGTTTAAAAACAGGCTCTCTTCCGCCTTCAAACCAAACAGGAATTGTTGTGTTGTTGATATGACCAAGGGCATCTGTATCACTAAAACGGGGCATTAATTTTTCTGTAAACATAGTTTATAAATCTCTATTTTTATGCATATAAACTATAGTAACCTTAACTTATAGAAATATCAGCTTAGTTATTTAAAATAACCTAGGGTCTATGCACCATGATTGAAATTATTAAACACAATCAAAGAGGTTATTATTTATCATACAGAAGCGTTTTTAAGTGATGTAATTTTTTTAATAAAAACAGCTAAAGATCAACAAAAAATCAAATAACTCCTCAATTAAAGACTATAGTTAAGGTATACTCAAATAGCTTTATAGTCTTTTCATTGCTTACAACCGCAGTGTTTGCATAAGGGTGTTATCATTCCTATTAGTATTAATTGTATGCTCGTTAAATGTATTATAACGGCTCTCATAATGTTCATTTTTATAGGCGTTACAATCGCTAAGGCATACGCACAAGATGTTCAAAACCAAAGTACTCCAACCGAACCAAATGGTTGTATTCAAAAACAACCAAATATTATTTTTGAACCCTTAACTATTTTTGACGAAAGTGAAAAAGGCATTACTTTTCTACATCGTTGGGCAAATGCTATTCACATTAATACCAAACAGCTTACCCTTAAAAATGAATCTGCTTTTTTTCTCAATAAATGTTCAAAAACCTTTGCCGACATGGCTGAGTTAGAAAGACATTTACGTAGTAGAAGATACTTGCGTGATGCTCAAGTGAGTAGTGATCAAATGGTTAAAAATATCACAGTCAAAACTTGGGACAACTGGTCATTAATGCCAACCATTAATTATGGCCGCCAAGGTGGTGAAAGTTCTTACAGTTTAGGTGTTAAAGAGCGAAATTTGCTGGGATTAGGAATAGACGCTGAAATTGAAACCTATAAGAATTCACAACGTAAAGGGTACAAAGTTAAAACAACAATACCACTCTTTAATCAAAAAAACATCGATTTAAAACTACGCTTTGCCGATAATGATGACGGCACTCATCAGTCTTTATTTTTACAAAAACACTTTGCTAGTTTTTATACTGAGAATGCTTATTTAGTGGGGTTTGATAAAGGCACACGAAACGACACTATTTATCAAAACAACCATAAGTTAGCAATATTTGCTCATGATATTAGTTATACAAATGCAGAATATGCTTGGTTAAACTTCAATAATAGCGCTTCTCTCCTTCGATATAGTGTTGGTATAACACAAGATCTTCACGAATTTTCTTCTTTAAACAGTATTCAAGATAATGAGTATTCTTTCTTATTACCGCAAAAACGTGACTTTATTTATCCCTGGGTAGGATTTGAGTACATAGAAAAAGATTTTAGAAAACTGACTAATATTCATTTAATTACTCAGATAGAAGATTTTAACCATGGTTGGCAGTTTAACTCTCGGCTTGGGGTTAGTGACGGTAATAAAGAAAACAGTGCGTGGGTTTTTTTACAAACTGAAGTGAGTAAAGGGTTTGAAATTCATACCAATGCCTTAGTATTGCTGAACATTGCATTGAATAGTGATATTTATGATCAAAGCGAGCATCACTTTCTACTCAATATGAATACAGAATACTTTTACAATATTAGCTCTGATTGGAGTTTCTACTTAAATAACATTAATGTAATCAGTAAAAATCAATATCTTGATAACCCCGTGACTATGGGTGGTGATTCTGGCCTAAGAGGCTTTCCGCTGCAATATCAACACGGTAAGCACAGTACCAAGTTTACTGCTGAAATTCGCTATTATCCTCATTTAAATATTTTGAAATTATTTGATGTTGCTGGTGCTGCTTTTTTTGATACCGCACGAACTTTTGGTAAGCTTGATATGCCACTAACAGCCAATCAAGTAAGCGCGACCTCCACAATGAACGAAAATATTGAAACAGGTTGGTTATATTCTGTCGGCATGGGAATAAGGTTGTATTCTCCCCATGCTGGAGGAAATAATCATGTTGTTCATATCGATTTTGCCTTTCCGCAAAGTGATAATCCTGATATTGATAATTTTGAAATAAGACTAGAAGCTAAACAGTCATTTTAATAGCGCTTTGCCAAATAAGCGTCATTCAACATTGTTTGTTGCGACTGTGCCATTATAGAAAACGTTTTAAAATTCTGTCTATTTGAGAAAAACGTATTTTATTTAATAACTTCTTCGGCTTTATCGGGTAATCATTCAGTGTCTCAATTTCACTAAAGTGATTTATTTTCTTCGTGTGTTCCATAATACCATTAATTTCAGGCGTTACTTTGGTCATTAACCCGTGTGAAGCGTCATCAAGCAATAAACCATTTTCTAAATCTAACGCCCAAGCCCGTGGGTTTAAATTACTGCCAGTTAGTAAATGATAACGTTCGTCACTAATAATACCTTTTAAATGAAAACTATTATCTTCATGCTGCCACAGGTGTATGTTCAGCAAACCTTTATCGACAAAGTTTTGATAGCGTTTTACAAATCGCTTCAATAACACTTCATAAATATAAGGCACAATACCAATGGTACTAAAGGCGGTTTCGTCAGCAATATAAAAATCATTGGCCGTTTTATCACCAACAATCAAAGTAATATTGACACCTCGTTTCATTGCATTAATCACATCTTTTGCCAACACTGGCGGTAAATTAAAATAAGGTGTAAAAATAGTTAAATTTTGCTTAGCTTTTTTTATGGTTTGACGTATTACCTTATTTAAATGGTTTTTTCGTCGTCCAAAGCCAATTAATGGCGTAATTATTATAGGGTTGGTAATTACATTTGAATGTGTATTGCTGCTCACTGAGCACAGTGGGTAAGTTGATTTTTTTAATAAAACTTTTAATGCTAAAATGTTTTGTTTTTGCTGTACAGGGCTTGGTAAATCATGTTCATTAAGTAACGGAGCCAAACCTGAATCAACAAAGATTTTTCGTAAATATTGGCAAAAGCGGTTGGTTAATGCTGCGCTATCAATTTGATAATATCTATCTAAACGATAGCGCCTGCCTTCGTGCATATATACGTCATTAATACTGGCGCCCGTATAAAAAAGATCATCATCAAAAACCATCCCTTTTAAATGTAGTACACCAAATAACTCTTTGCGTTTAACAGCAATACCATAAATTGGTATTTTTTGGCCATATTGCTGCGCTAAGTCAAGATATAAGGCTCTATTACCTAAACTTGCTTTTTCACCAATCAGGCCTCGTTGGGCTCGATGAAAATCAACAAAAATACTTACATCTAATGTAGGTGTAATTTCTTTTGCTTTATATAAAGCATGCAGTATTTCTCTACCTGCTTCATCGTCCTGCAAATACAATGCTGTTATATAAATGCGTTGGCGAGCATTAGCAATTAATGCTAATAATTGTTGTTTATACTGTTTAGCCTCAGAAAATATTTCAATATCAGTACTACTAATTACAAGATTTTTCATTTCAAACGTCAAAGGTAAAAGAACTTAACTAAAAATATATTTTCAGCAGTATACGTCAGTTATTAAGTATTCACCAAGGCAAAATATTGTCACTTATAACGTTTATTCTTAAAAATTGCTGTTTTTCTATAGATGTTTTTCATTCTTATTTACTTCTAATTAAATTACCATTGCCAATTCGGCGGCTTGTCTAATTGCACGTTTAGCATCAAGTTCAGCAGCCACATTTGCACCACCAATTAAATGCACCTTCATACCACCTTGCTCAAGTGCTTGCTGCAAATCTCGGTTAGGTTCTTGTCCAGCACAAATAATAACGTTGTCTACTTCAAGTAATTGCTCTTTACCATTAACGTCTATCAATAATCCTGCATCAGTAATGGCTTTATAAGTTACGCCAGGCACCATTTTTGCGCCATGTTTGACTAAATTTGCACGATGCACCCATCCAGACGTTTTGCCTAAACCTTTGCCCACTTTCGTTGTTTTACGTTGTAATAAAGTTATTTCTCGTTCTGGTGGTTGATGATCGTCAGCACTGTGTTCAAGTAATGCGCCTGAGCCTTGGTATGCTTTATCTACACCCCAATTTTTTAACCAAGCATTGAGGTTTGTAGTCAACGATTCACCAGACTCAGCCAAGTAAGAAGCAACATCAAAACCAATACCACCAGCCCCAATAATAGCGACTTTTTTGCCAACTGACACTTTGTCACGTAATACTTGCAAATAACTCAACACCTTAGGATGTTCAAAACCTTTAATATCTAATCTTCTAGGTTTAATGCCAGTCGCTAACACAACATCGTCAAAACCTGCCGCTAATAGGCTTTCAGCATTTTGTTCACTATTTAAATGTACTGGAATTTTATGTAACGTCAGCTGCTTATTAAAGTAGCGTAAGGTTTCATAAAATTCTTCTTTGCCTGGTATTTGTTTAGCAACATTGAATTGACCGCCAATTTCACTTATTTTATCAAATAACTCGACTTGATGACCGCGCTCTTTAGCATACACACTAAAAGCAAGGCCCGCAGGTCCAGCGCCAATAACCGCTATTTTTTTAGCTTGCTTCGTTTGCTCGAAATTAAGTTCAGTTTCATAACACGCTCTTGGGTTTACTAAACAAGAAGCTCTTTTTTGTTGAAATACATGATCTAAGCAGGCTTGATTACAGCCAATACAGGTATTAATTTCATCTGATTTATTCGCCGCTGCTTTATTTACAAAATCGGCATCTGCCAAAAATGGTCGTGCCATTGACACCATATCAGCTTGTCCTGATGCCAATACTTCTTCTGCCACTTCGGGGGTATTAATACGGTTAGTGGTTACAAGCGGAATAGAGACTTCTTTTTTCATTCGCTCGGTAATCCAAGTAAAGGCAGCTCTTGGTACTGACGTTACTATGGTAGGCACACGTGCCTCATGCCAGCCAATACCCGTATTGATTAACGTAGCACCAGCTTTTTCTACCGCTTTTGCCATCGTGACCACTTCATCCCAAGTGTTACCACCTTCAACTAAGTCCAACATGGATAAACGGAAGATAATAATGAAATTTTCCCCTACTTTAGCGCGTACCGCCTTTATAGTTTCTATCGCTATGCGCATGCGATTTTCGATACTTCCCCCCCAATTATCAGTACGTTGATTGGTACGAAGACAAGCAAATTGATTAATTAAATACCCTTCACTACCCATAATTTCAACGCCATCGTAACCTGCTTTAGCGGCTAAGGAGGAAGCATGGGCATAATCTTTTATCGTACCTAAAATTTGCCTTTCTGACATAGCTTTAGGCGTAAAAGGAGTAATCGGTGATTTGATTTTACTTGGAGCAACACTAAAGGGGTGAAAAGCATAACGACCTGTATGTAATAGCTGTAAACATATTTTAGTCGGATATTTATGAACCGCAGCCGTCACCTCTTTGTGCTTATTCACATGCCAAAAATGACTTAGTTCACTGCCAAAAGGAGCTATTCTGCCACGTTTGTTAGGGCTAACACCACCGGTAACAATAAGGCCAACACCACCTTTTGCTCGCTCTTCATAAAAAGCAGCTAATTTAGCAAAACCGCCCTTTTCTTCTTCAAGCCCTGTGTGCATTGATCCCATTAAAGTACGGTTAGCTAATTGGGTAAAACCTAAATCTAAAGGCGTTAATAAATGCTTAAATGGCTTATCTTCAGTTGAGGTTTTAGTGGTGTTTAGTGTTGTCATCTTAATTCCTATTGGTCTAACCAGATACCTTAGTATAGGTTAATTTACCTCTGTTTTTTTTAAAACACAAGTTAATTTTGACACCTGTCAGATTAAATGAAAAATTACCAACAAATACTTAATGCCTGTAGAATAGCTTATAATTTTATTTCATCTACATCTCTTAAAACCTACTCATCGGGTATTGGTAAACCAACCATATAAAACATCAATGAAACAGCCACTTATCAAAAAACGTACCCTAATTACGATAATCATTAACCAACTTGAGCAAGCACTTGCACAAGCAATTAATGCTGCAAACGAAGCGCATGCAGCAGCAGTGGACGATCAAAGCATTGCAGAAACACAATATGACACACTAGCCATTGAAGCTAGCTACTTAGCGGAAGGTCAATCAAGGCGTGTTAAAGAATTACAAACCAGTATTCATCAATACCAAGGCCTAACCCTGCTAGATTTTGATGAAGATAAACCTGTTGCATTAACGGCGTTAGTACAGCTTTCAAATGACATACCAAATCAACATTGGTTTTTTATTGGTCCCACAGCAGGAGGGATGCGTTGTACGATATCAGACCAAACGATTACGGTTATCACACCGCAATCTCCTATGGGAATGGCATTAATTGGAAAATATCAAGAAGATGAGATAGATATCAAACTTGGCAATAAGCAATTAAGTGATTACCTCTCACAGGTTATCTGAGAAAACGCTATTAAACATAAGCTCAAAATAACTTATTTTATACTTCAAGACATGAATCTTTAGCTCTGTGTTCAGCCGTTAACACTAATACATACGAAATTTTGAACGCTAACCCCGTTAACATAAGCGTGAAATGCCAAAACATGGTCCAGTAAAGCGTCATATGTAAATCTGAAACAAACAGAATGTAAATAGCTGACAGTAGTATACAAAATGTTAAAACCATTGCAGTAACACCTAATTTATACATAAATAAGTCCCTGAATTGAAAACCTGATATTAGGATAATCAAACCCTGATTTTATGTATAATGAATAATAACTGCATTTAACTTCATTTATTTTAATATAAAGGTTTGTATCGATGGATATCGTTCTAGCGAAAACATTTTTAGAAATAATGAGCACAGGCACTTTTATGGAAGCGGCTCGCAAATTAAACATCACTCAAACAGCCGTAACGACAAGAGTAAAAAACTTAGAAAACCAACTAAATTGCAAGTTATTCGTTCGCAACCGATCAGGTGCTCAATTAACACGAGAAGGCGAAGTGTTTTCAACCTACGCGCTAACACTTGTTCAAACATGGCAAAAAGCACAAGCCCAATTGAAATTTCCGATGAATTTAACTGAATCGATACACATTGGTGCTGACATCACGCTGTGGAATCCAATCATGGTTGAATGGTTAGAGCAAATAACCCAAGCACTACCTAATATAAATATTCATGTGGAAATCGATCATACCGAGGGGTTAGTTAAGCAATTGAAAGCCAATAAGCTCGATGCGGTTGTCGTGCATCAGCCAAATTATTTTTCTGGCTTGGTAGTGGAACAGGTGGTTGAAGAAAAACTCGTCCATGTTCGCTCAACCACATCCGCATCACCTTACTTACTTATTGATTGGGGCAGTGAATTTAAAAGCCAATTAGAGGCTGTATTCCCTTTGTCGCGTCAAGCAACACTGAGTTTTAACCTAGGACCGTTAGCATTAAAGTACATACTAAAAAAAGGTGGGAATGGTTATTTTAGAACGCGAGTGATAGAGCAACATATCAACTCAGGACAATTAGAAAGAGTAACAGGCTCACCTGAATTTGCTTATCCAATTTTTGTCATCTATCGTGCCGATAATAATAAAAAGTTTTTACCTAGTATCATTACCTGCTTAAACCAAAGCTTTAACAATACAAGTTCATGGGAAATTTGATTGCGCTGTAAAAGGTAAGTTAACCTGAGCGGGGTTTAATATAACCATCCGTTGAGATATGAATAACCCACGACTTATTCGTAGGCTATTCATTAGGCTAGCGTCAGATTAACCACCTTCCAAATACAATATTTAATTACACTGTATTGTTGCTGTATTAGCAGCATTAGTTGAAAAATAAATATCACTAATTGACAGTGCCATCTCACTAGAGCTTGTTAGAGAGAAAACCGTTGTAAGCTTATCAAACTGGATGCCAGCCTTATCAAAACAACTTAGCCCCACGGACAATTCATGCCATTCATCTTTGGGCAATGCTAAAAGTTGTTTAGTAATATCCACACTTGCCTGACAATGTTGCTGCTCTGCTGTTGTTTTACCACAAAACATAGACAACATAACCGCGGTAGCTATATCACTCTCTCTTTTAACTGTGAATGCCAGTGCTGACGAAATGATAGGTGTCATCGCAAGGTTAGCAATTTGCCCATCAAGTGTTGAGAGCTTAATTCCGCCTTCATTATCGCCCGTTAACTGAATTCGAAAAGCATCTTCTTGTACATTTTTATCAACCGTACGGTATGAAATACCCGGCAATAATGCACTGTTTGATTTAATTCTGATCATTTTTTCGCCCGATGTTAACAACAAGTACCATGGTTTTATTGCTTTGCCCGCAAAAATGCTCATATTCTTTTTGCTGCTTTTTGCTAATTGATATTCTTCAGGTAAATCACTCGATAAAGTACTTGCTTCACCATAATGCAAGCCAAAACCATAGGGTAATAACGGCTGATAATCTTCATCAAAGCGATTAACTATTTGTGTCGGCGAATTAGGCCACGAGAAAGATAATTTTCCGATAAAGTCATGCTGCACTTGTTCATGAACATCCGTTAACAACACATCTGCAACGGCTTTACCTTCAGAGCCAGGCAACCACGCGGCAACAAAAGCATCACTGGCATTCAGTTCTGCATTTACCCACAGTGGACGACCACTAATAAAGAGTGACACCACGGGAATACCTTGTGACTTTAAACGTTTTAATAAAGCTAAATCTGATTTATTCTCCGCTTGATAGACTAAATTCTCTCTATCCCCCTGCCCTTCAGCATACGGCTCTTCACCAAAAACAACCACAGCAACATCTGGCTTTTCGGTAAATATTCCTTCTTCACTTAATGTTATTTTTCCACCAGCAGCTTTCACTTGCTGTGCAAGACCATCATAAATTGAACTTCCTCCTGGAAAATCACTGTTTTGATTATTCGTACCTTGCCATGTAATAGTCCAACCACCAGATTGCTTACCAATATTATCTGCTGCATCACCCGCAACGAGAATATTCATTTTGGGAGAAAGGGGTAATAATCCTTGATTATTTTTTAATAACACTAAGGATTCACGAACCGCTTGTCTTGCTATATCACGATGAGCTTCGCTACCAATAAGCTCTGTTTTACCCGAAAATTGGCGTTTAGCTGGACTAGGTTTTTCAAAAAGTCCTGCTCTAAGTTTTACCCGTAATATACGGCTTACAGCATCATCAATACGTGCTTGTGAAATTTCACCTCTGTTGACTTGGGCAATGGTATTTTCATAAAGTGGTTTCCACGCATCGGTTGGCACCATAAATATATCTAAACCGGCATTCACTGATTGCGGACAGCTTTCATTACTACAACCTTTGACTTGTCCATGACCATTCCAATCTCCAACTACAAAACCGTCAAAACCCATTTTTTCTTTCAAAACCGTGGTTAACAAATAGTGATTACCGTGAATTTTTTCCCCTTGCCAACTATTGAATGAGGCCATTACTGATTGCGCTCCTGCAGTTAAACCACCCAGATAACCTTGGGCATGAATATCAAACAAGATTTGCTCATTCGCTATATTATTTCCTTGATCAACGCCACCTTCAGTACCGCCATCACCAATGAAGTGTTTCACCGTACTAATAACACGATCATTACCTAAAAAGTCCTTACCCACAGTACCTTGCAAACCATGAACAATGGCTGATGCATAGTTTTTTACAATGTCAGGATCTTCAGAATAGCCTTCGTAGGCTCTGCCCCAGCGATCATCCCTAACGGTTGCTACCGTTGGCGCAAAGACCCAATCAATACCTGTAACCATTACCTCTGTAGCGGTAACCTGTGCTATTTTTTCTAATAGTTCTGGATTATTCGCCGCGCCTAAACCAATATTGTGCGGAAACAAGGTAGCGCCAATAACATTATTGTGGCCATGCACAGCATCTGTACCCCACATTGTAGGAATAGTGCTACCATCGAGTGAATCATCTATAGACGCTTGATACATTTGTTCTGCTAAATTTATCCAGTCCTGTGGCGTTGCATGTTTGTTGTTATCAGGAAAAGCACCTCCACCATTTAAATAAGAGCCAAAGCCATATTTACGCATATCTTCTGGAGTAATATCTCTGATCTCTGGTTGGATCATTTGCGCAACTTTCTGCGCTAATGTCATCGTAGACAATATTTCAACAATTTTTGACTCAATTGCTGCATTTTGCTTCACCTCAACCTCAAGCTTAGGCCAAATGGTTTTATTAACTTCTACTTCATGTGTTGTTTCTTTATCAACCGAATTGCCCGCCTGGCTACAGCCAAAAATAAACATTGGGGAAAGCAGTATAAATAATGCTTTAGGGGTAAATTTACAATACATCTTTATGTCTCACTTACTGTGTTTTGTGTGTTGATTTGCTACCACTTACGCCATAAAACGCAATGTAAAGGTAACAAAGTAAAGGTAAAACGAAGGCCAATTGAATGCCTAAGTTATCCGCCAATACGCCTTGTAATAATGGTAAAATGGCGCCACCAACAATGGCTAAACACAGAATACCTGCGCCTTGACTCGTGTGTTTGCCTAAGCCATTCAACGCTAAACTAAAAATTGTAGGAAACATGATGGAGTTACATAACCCTACCAACAAAAGTGCCCACATAGCTAAAACGCCAGAGCTAAGCATAGCCAGGGTAATCAGCAATACCGCCAACAAGGCATTAAAACCAAGTACTTTACCAGCATCTAATTTTTGCATTACCGCTGCACCGATAAAGCGTCCAGCCATAGCCCCTCCCCAATAATAGGTTAGGTACTTTGCTGCTTCAGTTTCGGCCAAACCGGCAATGTTAGTTTCGCCCAAGAAATTAACCAAAAAGCTACCTATTGACACTTCAGCACCAACGTATACAAAGATGCCAAGCGCGCCTAACACCAAATGACGATATTGCCATGCAGAGCCCGTCACCTTTTCATCCTCGAATACAACTGCACTGTCTATTTTAGGGAGTTTTAGATACGAAAATATGGCCGCTAACAATAATAAAATAGCCGTTAAAAATAAGTACGGTATTTTAACTGAGTCAGCTGATGCAGCTGTTGTCATCGAGCTTGCCGCTTCATTAAGAATAAACAGCGCACCTAAATACGGCGCAACCGTTGTGCCTAATGAGTTAAAGGCTTGTGTCATGGTTAGCCGTGATGATGCCGATGCAGCAGGCCCCAATAAAGTAACATAAGGATTAGCAGAAACTTGTAACACCGTAATGCCGCTTGCTAGCACAAAGAGTGCTGATAAAAATAAGTTATAACTGTGGTATTCAGCAGAGGGATAAAACATAAAACAACCAATAGCGGCAATGACTAAGCCGAAAACGATACCTTTTTGATAACCTACTTTTTTAACTAAACGTCCCGCCGGTAATGACACGAGAAAATAGGCGCCAAAAAAGCAAAATTGTACCAACATCGACTGTGTGTAACTTAAGTCGAAAATCGCTTTTAAATGCGGAATTAATATGTCATTTAAACACGTAATAAACCCCCACATAAAAAATAAGGTGGTTAACGACACAAGAGCAAACTGATTAGTGCTATTTGCCCCATTTAAATCGTTAGTTTGGCTATTTTGCTGATCTACAATAAACGAAGTGCCTGCCATAAGGAGACCTCTCTTTCTTAAATTTAAAAAGTGGATTGAAAGCCGTGTAACGCGGGAATTAATCCCGCGTTATGGTTCAATTAGCTTACTTAAAGCTATAGCGAACACCAAAGGTATATCTTGAACCATATTGACGAGCAAATAGGAATTGCTCTTCATAACGTCCATAACCTTGTTCTGTTTCGTTATTTAAGTTGAGGCCTTCGAAAAATACCGTGAAGTTTTCGTCTATATCATAGTTAACACTCATATCAACTTGACCAAACTCTTTAGCAAATTGTGGAGGCGCATCAGCAGAGCCTTGATCTTGGCCTACACCAATAAGGTACTCATCACGCCATGCGTAAGTCACTTTCACAGATAAATTATCTTTTTCATAAAACACTTGAAAGTTAGCCGAATCACCTAACCCTGTTAACGGCGTTTGCGGCTCTAAGTCTGCAACACTGTCAACTTTAGTGATATCATCTACATCAAACTCAACATCACCGTCAACAAAGGTTGCATTAGCACCAAAACCAAAACCACTGTCTCCAAAAAAGTGCTGCAGCGCGACTTCAATACCATCAACCGTTTTGTTATCAGAGGTGTTAAATGGCTGAGTGATATTCCAAGTCATTAGCGGATCATCAGTATTAGGAGTAAGGTAACCTTGCGCATTTACGGTTGCGCCATTGGCTATCATTTGTAAGCGAATATCCTCACCCGTTGTAGAAAGTCCTGCGGCATTAAGGTCAGCAAGTGCTTGTGCATAACGAGGTCCTGCAGCGATGTCGCGTATACCTTCATATTGACTTGAAATACGACGCGTACTGATGAAGTTTTTAACATCTTTTCTAAAGTAACCTACTGAAGCATAACTACCTTCTGCGTAGTAATATTCTAAAGAAAAATCAAGGTTGGTAGATTCATAAGGATCTAGGTCAGTATCACCTTGTCCACCAGTACGTCCTTCCAAACCGGGGCTAGAACTTAAGGATAAACCACCGGCTAAATTGCCTAATGGTGCTCTAGAAATCGTTTTCCCCCAAGATGCACGAGCAACAATATCATCAGTCAAGTCAATTCTAATATCAAGCATCGGCAGAAGTACGTCATAATCACCCTTTTCCGTGTAAAAGGTATTTTCACCTGAAGTATATTGGGTGTGCCACTCCGTATTTTTTAGCCACCAAACATCCGTTGGAACATCTTGTAAAACATTACTTTCCACTGCGGTTTCTTCATAACGTAAGCCAACGCTCATTTGTACAGGAAATTCAGCTAGTTCAAATTCAAATAAAGATGAAACATAAATACTATTGGTATTTTCTTCTACTGAGCCTTGCCCTTTAACAGTTCCTTCGCGGTAAGGGTCTGTACTAAAATAATCATCGCCTAATAGATCACGACTTAAGAAGGCAGCAGAACGAGCAACGGCCTCATCAAAATCAAAACTATAGTAATATCCAGCACCTATGGGGTTGTCACCATTTGAAAATTCATCCAGAAAACCATCAGTGGTATTATACTCAAACATACCATCTGGAAACGCTGCTGAATAATTTGGATTAAACAAGAAGCCACCTATGAGGCCACTCCACGCATTTGAGCCGCTCATTGTTTGTTCAGTGCGAGCAAATCCAAATTTAACCGACATTAATGCTGAGTCATTAGGATTTTCCCATGAACCATCAATTTGTAATTGATCAACTTCAGCTTTACCTGGACTGTGTATAAATTGACTAAAATGTGAGTCCATTTCACTTGGTGCCAGCGTTGTTGAACCATTATTCCAAAAGATTGTACCTTGTGGAATATCACCCGTTCTAAAATCATAATGTTTAGTCACTAACTGATCTGAACCAAACACCAATGAACCAGTACCATTCATCCCCTTATCTTTACCATTGTCTATTTTGTTTTCTGAATTGTGGTAATCGACTGATAAGATTAAATCATCCGTCGCTTGCCATTCGATATTAAAACCTAGTGAGCTTTCATTTGTTTCGGTTGTATCACGATTTGCAGTATAGGAGCCATCGTTACCAGACATATCAGCGAATATAACCGTGCCGTTTTCATCTAATTCATAAGCTTTAATACTGCCACCATAATCGTGCCATTGTCCCCAGCCAATAGCATTAGTGCCGGTAATAGATTCACCCATGGTGTAATCGAGCGTTAATATTACACTTTCAATCGGTGCGTATTGAAACGTAATATTCGCGTTAGTTCTTTCACGTTCTACATTAGCAATACCGTAATTCATATCACGTGGAAAGAATGCGCCTGCTGCGGCATTGGCATCACGATTATCAATCACTTTATCAGCATCTAAGCTAGGAAGTTGCGCATCGGGCTGGTACTGCCAGCCTTGAATGTTTGCTGCTTGTTGTTGAAAATCACGTTGTTGATGAGAGAACGAGAATGCAACACCAAAGGTATCATCAGCAAAAGTATTGCTGTATAAACCTGAGAACTCAGGGGTGACATCATCCCCTTCTACATTTGATGAGTCATAGATGCCTTTTGCAGAGATCACCATTTTCTCGCCGGGGCTACTAAAAGGTTTCATGGTAACAATATTAACAGTCGCACCTAAACCACCACTTGGGTTTTCTGCACGCGCTGTTTTGTTAACGATAAGCTCACTCACCCCATCAGAAGATAAATTCTCTAAACTGTATGAACGAGAGTTACCTGTTCCTGGCATTTGACGCCCATTTAACGTGATCAAGTTAAAATCAGGACCAAAACCACGCACGGTAATTTCGCTACCTTCACCATTATTTCGACTCACGGTAACACCGGTAATACGTTGTAATGACTCAGCTAAATTGGTGTCGGGAAATTTCCCCATATCCTCTGCTGATATAACATCGACAACACCAGAAGTATTCCTTTTTACCAACATTGAACGCGTTAAGCTACTCATAATACCAGTAACTTCAATGACTTCGACTTCTTTGTCTTTTGTTTCTGTTAAAGCAGTTTCTTCTGCCATTACATTAGTATTCAAACCAGCAGTTAGTGCTGCTGATATATAAACGGCTAAGCGTTTTTTAGCAAATTTTGATTGTTTCATGATTACCCTACTTTCTTAAAATTAGTGTTAAAAATTGCGGTACGTATTCTTTATATTTTGTACCGCACAACATTTTAATCGACGAGATTATTGAGCTGTTATCGCAACATTATCAATACGATAGACAGCACCTTCACCCGTTCCCCAAGCAGGGAAAAACATTAATACATCTATGCCGCTGATATCTAACCCTGCATCAAATAGTGTTTGTAGTGGAAACGTGTATGTTTGCCATTCACCAACAACAGGGTCTACACCTTCTAGACTTTTATTTAAGGCAAGCTCTGCAAAAGTACTTGCGTCATTTGCTTCTATTTTAAATAACCATGCAGCTGAGGCATCGTTTGGAGGGGTAATAACTTTAAGGTCAAATTTCACTACACCGTTAACTAAAATGGCTGAAGCATCAACAAATACACCATCTTCAGCAAAAAGTCCCACTACTGTCGGCTGTGCACCAATAATGTATTCAGCAGTCATGCCATGATCAGTATCATCATTTTCAAGAGTTGGTGTTGAACCAGCACAACAGTCCCACATTGACCAACCTGTAGCCGGTGCATCGGCCAATAGCACATCATTATCTACTGATGAGGCGGTTGGATCATAAATTTTCACGTTGTCTACACGATAAATTGCGCCATCGCCAGCCCCCCAAGCAGGGAAAATCATCAAGACATCAATTGCACTTACATCTAAACCAGCATTGGCTAAATCAGATAAATTAAAGGTGTATGTTTGCCATTGGTCAACAGCAGGTGTCATACCTTCTACACTGTCAGTTAAAGGAAGTTCTGCAAAGCTTGCTGCATTATCAGCTTCAACTTTAAATACCCACGCGGCATCACTAGGCATTGCCGTTACTTTCATGTCAAACTGAATAACACCATTGGACAGTATTGCAGATGCATCAAATGGCGCGGGGGTTTCCGTGTTCGCTTCTCGAGAGATAAAGCCCATAACGGTTGGGTTATCACCAATTGAAAATTCAGCGACATTGCCATGTGCATCATCATCTAATTCAACTGTTGGAGTAGAGCCACCACAACAATCCCACATTGGCCAACTTGAGTTTTCATCATCAGTAAAGACGACTAATTCAGGAGAACCACCAACGTCACCCGCAATCGTTATATTCGCTATTAAATATTGTGCACCTTCACCAGTACCCCAAGCAGGAAATATCATCACAACATCAATAGCACTTAAGTCTAAGCCTGCTTCTTGTAGAACGGATAGTGGAAATGTATAGGTTTGCCATTCACCAGCAACGGGTTCAACACCTTCTAAGCTCGAAGATAAATTTACATCACCAGTATTCGTTCCCCCTTCGCCAGCTTCTACTTTAAGTATCCATGCACTTGCAGCAGGTGGAGCAGTGACAACTTTCATTTCAAATGATAATGTACCGTTAAGGTCTACTAAAGGCGATGCATCAAATGGTGTTGATGCACCAGTAAAGTCATCAGGAAAGTGACCACTTCTGGTACTAAAACCTAACACAGTGCCATTATTGTCATTAATATTAAATGCAACAACATCACCTTTATCCGCATCGTCAATTATTGCAGGTGAAGTGCCACCACAACAATCCCATGCAGACCAACTAGCATTTAACGCTCCGTCAAATATTGATAAGTTTTTAGCGATACCATCACTAGGTGGAGCTGGCACTGGTGCCTGCCCCTCGACAAGCGCATCTTCTAAACTGTCGTAACCAGCTCTTACCGTTTCACAACCTTTACCTGTCTCTAGATTTTGCTGACATTGATAAACACGCACGTAGTCAACTTCAAATTTGTTGTCCGCATTAAAAGCAGCAGCATCAACGCCTAACTCATTAGTGTTTTCTGGCCAATCTCCGCCAACAGCAAAGTTTAGAATTAAGTAAAATTCTTTGTCATATGGGGCATTATTCCAATGCGTTGTGAGTTCACCAGTAAATTGGTCATAATATTCAGTGAACCAACCTTGATGTGCTAAACCAACAGCTTGTTCTTTACTGTTGTAACGCACTTCTGATTGACGTTGTGTTGCATATAAATAGTTATCCATATACCAACGTATTTCACCCTCTTGCCACTCTATAGCGTAAGTGTGAAAATCATCAGCAGGGTTAGCGCCACTTGCTTGGTTATAAGCTTTACCAGAGTGTGCATTGTCAGGCCAGCTTTTACCGTAATGAAGCGTGCCGTAAATATTGTTTTCTGATGTACCATCTTCTCTAGCAGCACCTAAGTTTACCGATTCAAAAATATCTATTTCACCAGAACGTGGCCATTCTCCATATTCTTCATCTGTTGGCATCATCCAAAATGCTGGCCAACTGCCTTGTCCAGAGGGAACTTTCGCTCGCATTTCTATACGACCGTATTTAAAATCAGCTTTATATCGAGTTACCATTCGGGCTGATGTGTAAGGTAATGCAGCGCCTTCTTCGGCAGGTAAAGCAACAATATTTAACATACCGTCTTGTACATAAGAGTTTTCAGTACTGTCGGTATAACATTGCTTCTCTTGATTACCACCACCGTCACAGTTAACTTCATGTGTCCAGTTCTGAGTGTTTATTGTGCTTTCTTCAAATTCATCACTCCAAACCATTTTCCAATCACTAACGGGTAGTTGTGGATCTATTTTACTTGGGTCAGTGTTTGTTTCAGCACCTCCCCCACACCCTAGCAATGACACCGCTGAAACTAACACACAAAACTGTGTAATATTTTTTGCAACTTTCATCATAATTTGATTTCCAAGTCTCTAACTAATATCGGTATTTCGATTCATTGTTACTTTGTAATTGTTATAACAATCAATGATTCGAACGATAGTTAAATAGATATACGTTAGCTGTTTGCAAACTGTATAAGCTATCCCCTAGTGTCATCTTGTGACAAGGATGAAAGCGTTACAACGCAAATGCGGCATCAGGTGTCATTAACGCGGCATGGGTGTTTTTTACCCAGATAACACGACAAAGCGAGACAAAAACGCGCTAACCCGAATTATTAGTGTTTTAAGTCACAATTTAGTAATAAAATTAATTGTTACTATAACTGTTTTGATTCAATTAACTTTTGAATGGCTGAACTAAAATTACGGCTCACTTTTAACTGAATATCATCGCCCAACGTTAAAATACTTTCACTATTTCGAAGGGCGCGAATACTGTTAATACAGTTGATATTGACTAAGGTCGATTTGTGAATACGAATAAACACACGTTCATCTAACTGAGTAGCTAGCTTTTTCATGGTTACACGTACGATGTGGGTTTCTTTGTCGGTATGAACACACATGTAATCACCGGCAGCATCAATCCAGCGGATATTGTTAACAGGTAAAAATACCTTTTCATTATCACTGTTTTTAATAACCAGTTCTTGGCAATAAGACACAGGTAATGGGGAATCAGTTTCAAGCCAATTTTCTAATTCTGAAATGGCAATACCTGACGATTCTCCCAATGCTTGCAGCAGTTTACATTTTTCTTTGTCATTCATTGGGTTTTCAGGAGTATGTTTTTCTAAAAGTCGTTCAACTGTTTTTTTTAAACGCCCTAAATTAGCGGGTTTTAATACGTAATCAATGGCATTTAATTCAAACGCATCAAGCGCATACTCTCCGTAAGCACTAACAAAAACGATCATAGGCAGAATGTCTGACTGCAGCGCTTGTACAACTTCAATACCATTTAATCCGGGCAAACGTAGATCAAGAAACAAAACATCAGGACACAACTCGTGGCATAACGCGATGGCTTGATCACCATCACTGGCCTCTGCAATCACATTAATTTCAGGTATTTTTTCAAGGCGTAATCGTAAACCTTCAAGCGCAAGGGGCTCATCATCAACAATAATGGCAGTTAAAACTTGTTCACTCATTATAAATTCTCAAAAGGTACAGAGATGGTCACAGTGGTTCCTTGTTGTTCGTTATCGCTAATACTAATTTCATAATCTCCATTAAACATAGCATCTAATCGGGCTTTAGTATTGCTCATGCCAATACCAAAACCAGTGCTAACCGTATTACTTTGCCCGTCACCATTGTCAATAACATGTAAAATCAGTCGATTTAATTTTTTTTGCGCAGTGATAGTAATATTGCCAGCCTCTTTTCTGGGTTCTATGGCATATTTAATCGAGTTTTCCACTAAAGGTTGCAACAACATGCTCGGCACCTGACAATTGAGGACTTCATCATTAATGTTCATCTGTACGTTTAGCCTATTAGCAAATCTCACTTTTTCAATGGAAAGATAAAGCTCAAGTAACTCAAGTTCTTTCTTAAAACTTGTTTTACTTTTAGCATTATTGTCTAAGGAATAACGAAAAAACTCACATAGTTTATCTAGCATTTCATTGGCTTTATCATTCTCATTTTTATAAATCAGCGTTGAAATAGCGTTCATGGTATTAAACATAAAGTGTGGATTTAATTGATATCTGAGCATTTGCAACTGAGCATCTTTCGCCAACGTTTGCGCTCTCAATAACATTTCATGTTCTTTTTGTAGTTTCATGTTGTACAACATGATGAAAAAAATTGCTGTCCAAACAAACATAGTAGTGAGTGAAAATAACAACCAGCCGCCAAACTCCAACATATTCCATGACTCATTCCACTGTTGATGATGCACAATGACTTTAAACGAGCTCATTTTGATCGTGTTATATAGTAAGCCAAGTATCGCGGCTGAAAAAAAACTGAAGAAAAGCGTTTTATTCAAAGGTAAATGAACAATGCGTTGAATAAGTCGCCACTGTAAATAAGATAAGAAGAAACCACTCATTGTTTCTACAATAAGGTTTATTATTTGTCCAGAAAGATTAAAATTTGGATCATCGAATTGCGGCTGGATAATGGCTAAGAAAACAATAAAAGCATAACCAAGCCAACCAGCTATTTGCAAGGTCCAAAATTGATGACTTTGTTTTGAAAACGCGTGTGATTCTATTAAAAGAGAGCTTTCTACGTTAGCGCCATCCATACCATTCATCGTATTAATCCCACATAGGTTAGTAATATTGCCATAACCTTGAGTAAATTCAAATCTATTGAATATATATTAAATGATTAAATCACGGCTGATTTTGCGCCAAAGCGTGCCTATTTTGAGATAACTCATACAACAGTATGGGATGAGTATCAGGTGAAGATTACTTTTGAAAGAGTATAAAAATCACAAGGCTAATGGCGATTGACCTGACAAATAACGTCAACCCAAATTCACCAAGCCTTTTCAAAAGATATTATCAATATGATAGTTTACAAAAACCATTACTCCATCAAGTATGCAATAAAGCTTTAATAGACTGTAAATCTACATTTTTTTCATCAACTTTTAGATAAGCAACAACATGGTTATTTTCTAACTCATTATTACTTGTATCTTCTTGAACCAGAGTTGCTTCTATAATACCAGGCATATTAATCAGCAGTTCAGACACTTCTTCAACTCGTTCTGCTGTATGGATATTAGTGCTAAAACTAAAACTTTTCGATTTTTTTAACTTTTGCATGCCAAAACTTAGTATCAGCCACATTAAGCTTATGAATGCCATCACTAAAAAGATACTGTGCTCACCCAAACGACTAGCAACAAAGCCACCAATAATACCACCAGCAAACGCACCTAAGAATTGACTCGTTGAATAAATCCCCATTACACTTCCTTTTACCCCAGCAGGCGCAATGCGTGATAAAATAGACGGCATTGTTGCTTCTAAATAGTTAAATGCTGTAAAAAACAACACCACCGAAAATATCAAACTGCCCAAGCCTGTCGGCAATAACCATAAAAAAAACAAAGCTAAACTCAATAATGCCACAGCACCACTAAACATCGGCTTTTCTTGCTGTTTTTTCATGGCAATAATCATAAACGGCACCATTAAAAAGAAAGAGCCGAGCAAGGTAGGTAAATATAATTGCCAATGATTCTCTAACGCTAAACCACTGGCAACAAATTGTTTTGGCAAGGTAATAAAACAAGCCGTTAATGCCATGTGTAAAACAAATACTCCCGCGTTTAAGCGCGCTAATTGCGGATGACGAATAAGCTTAACGACTTGCTTTGGCAAAGCCACGTTATCACCACGAGGCGCTTTACTAACTGAATAAGGAACAACGAATTGAATTAACAGCATTGCTATAATGGTTAATAAAGCAGTAAACCAAAAGAGTCCACTTAAACCAAAGGCATCGGCAACAATCGGTCCTAAAATCATAGCCAAGGTAAAAGATAAACCAATGAACATTCCTATGGTTGCCATTACTTTTGGCCTTTGCTCTTCGCGACTTAAATCTGCTGCTAATGCTAAAATAGCACTGGCAATAGCGCCCATACCTTGAATAGCTCGACCAATAACAACACCATAAATACTGGTAGAAAGGGCAGCAACCACACTACCAATAAGAAAAACGACTAACCCTGCTAATATCACAGGTTTTCGTCCATATTTATCAGATAATATTCCCATAGGTATTTGTAATAAGGCTTGTGTTAAACCATACGCACCAATGGCAAGACCTAACCATAAAGGGCTATAACCCGCTAATTGCTCGCCATAAATAGCAAACACAGGCAAAATCATAAATAGTCCTAACATTCGCACACCAAAAACACTGGCCAGTGAAAATGCCGCTTTTTTCTCAATACGATTTAAACCTGAAACACTCATGAAAACATTTACCTAATAGAAATAATGGAGAAATTGAAAACGGATAGAATTCGGGTGTAGTTTAGCACGCTATTATCAACAAAAAAAACATCCCGAAACATCAAAGCTCAAACAAGCTAAATTAACATGACCGCAATACTCGCAATAACGACAGAGAATATGATGTTAAGCAAGAAACCTGCACGCATCATCTCTTTTTGTGGAATAAAACCAGAAGAGAAAACAATAGCATTAGGCGGTGTTGCTACTGGCAACATAAAAGCACAAGATGCACAAAACGCAATGACAACCACAATAACTACGGGTGGTAAGTTTAAATCAGCCGCTACAGACATAAATAACGGTACCAGTAATGCGGCACTAGCAGTATTACTGACAAGCTCAGTTAAAAATATCACAAATAAGCAAACAATTATTAATAACAACCACGTATGATTAACAGGCAAATTACTACTAATGAGATTAGCCAACCACATACTGGCACCAGAGGCTTTTAGTACAGCACTTAAAGTTAAGCCGCCACCAAATAATAGTAGAATTCCCCAATTCGTTTTTTCAACAAAATCATCAAAGGGTAAACATTTTGAGCCTGTTAACATGACAATGGCTAAAACAGCCAACATTGAATCAAACCCAGAGCTAATACCGAAGGCATCAGATAAAGGCGAACTAAATATCCAGCCTAAAGCAGTAAAAGCAAAAATAATAATCACGGCATTTCGTTGCCAATGGTAATCAATAGTGTTGAGTGTAAAAGCAATAGAGCGGGTGAATGTAGGTCTAAAAGTAAAGTATAATACAAATATCATTAGGGGAAATAATATAACAAACATGGGTATACCCCAGCGTAACCACTCAGAAAAGCTTAATCCTACTGCCGAAGCCGCTATGGCATTAGGCGGGCTTCCAATAAGTGTCACCATGCCCCCCAAATTTCCCGAATATGCTAAACCTAATAAAACAAAAATATATAATTTTGGATTTTCAGTCACGCTCTGTCTTGATAACAACCCCAAGGCAATTGGCAACATTAACGCAATGGTAGCCGTGTTACTGATCCACATAGAAAGTATGGCCGTTGCTAAAAATAATAATAAAATAGCAATTAAGGGGCGCCCGCCTGCTAACGATAACATTTTCAAGGCAAACAGCTGATCTAAACCATACTTTTGTAAACTTGCAGCCAGTGCAAAGCCTCCCATAAACAGAAAAATAACAGGGCTAGCAAAATTCTCAAAAGCCTCTGACGCAGGTAATAAGCCACTACCTAAAGCCATGACTGGAATTAACAAAGCGGTAGTACTAATAGATAGTGCTTGAGATATCCATAACCAGGCAACTGTCACAAATATAGCCATACCTTGCTGCACTTGAGGCTCTGCATCAATAAATAAAAGAGCAGCAGCAAAAAGTATAGCCGCCAACAATAAGTTAATTATATTTTTTGTAAGCAAGTTGACGCCTTTAGAAACAATAATTTACTCATTAATATTTGAGTAAAAATAAAAAGTTAATTGATTATATTATAAATAAAAGAGTTTAATAACTGAACATCATTTTTTCTTTATGGCATAATACGCGGCTGTGGTTTTGCCAATGGATTAATAGACAAAAAATGAAAAATATTGACGTCAGAGGGGCACGCACCCATAACTTAAAAAATATTAGTTTAACGATCCCTCGCGATAAACTAGTGGTGATTACGGGTCTTTCAGGTTCAGGAAAATCATCACTGGCTTTTGATACCTTATATGCAGAAGGGCAACGACGCTACGTTGAATCGTTATCTGCTTACGCACGCCAATTCTTATCATTAATGGAAAAACCTGATGTTGACCACATTGAAGGGTTGTCACCCGCAATCTCTATTGAGCAAAAGTCGACATCTCATAATCCACGTTCAACCGTGGGTACTATTACCGAAATTTACGATTATTTACGGTTGTTATATGCACGTGTAGGCGAACCTCGTTGCCCTACCCATCATCAACCGTTAGCCGCCCAAACAATCTCTCAAATGGTTGATAACGTACTAGCCCTTGAAGAAGGCACTAAAGTCATGTTGTTAGCGCCAGTACTGCAAGATCGTAAAGGCGAACACGTGAAATTGCTCGACAACTTAGCCGCACAAGGCTTTATTCGCGCTCGTATTGACGGTGAAGTCTGTGATTTATCTGATCCACCACCATTAGAACTACATAAAAAACATACCATTGAAGTCGTTGTCGATCGTTTAAAAGTACGCCCTGATATTCAATTACGCTTATCTGAATCTTTCGAAACCACGCTAGGATTAACCGCTGGCACCGCAAAAATTGCTTTTATGGATGAGCCCAATAGAGAAGAATTAATTTTTTCTGCTAACTTTGCTTGCCCACATTGTGGTTATAGCATGCAAGAATTAGAGCCACGACTTTTTTCATTTAACAACCCTGCTGGTGCTTGTCAAACTTGTGATGGCTTAGGCATAGAACAATTTTTTGATAGTAACCGTATTATTGCTAACGACGAGCTTAGCCTTGCTGGCGGCGCAATTCGCGGTTGGGACAAACGAAATTTTTATTATTTCCAAATGCTACAAGCCCTTGCTGAACATTATAAATTTGCTGTGGATATGCCATTTAAAGATTTAAGTGAAGAAGCACGTAAAGTCGTACTTTATGGCAGTGGGAAAAAAGAAATTGAATTCAAATACATGAATGACCGAGGGGATGTTGTACTACGTAAACACCCATTCGAAGGCATCATTAATAATATGCAGCGCCGTTACAAAGAAACGGAATCAAATGCTGTACGAGACGAGCTTGCCAAGTACTTAAATAGTCAACATTGTCCTGACTGTAATGGTAGCCGTTTACGTTTAGAAGCACGTAATGTTTTCATAGATGACACCTCACTGACAACGGTAGCTGAGCTTGCCATTGCAGATGCCCTTGAATTCTTCCAAGGATTAAAATTAACGGGACAAAAAGCCCAAGTGGCCGAAAAGATTTTAAAAGAAATCAATGAACGTTTGGGCTTTTTGGTCAATGTTGGCTTGAATTATTTAAATTTATCTCGGGGTGCAAATACCCTCTCTGGTGGTGAAGCTCAGCGTATTCGTTTAGCAAGCCAAATTGGTGCTGGTTTAGTTGGTGTAATGTACGTATTAGATGAACCTTCTATAGGTTTACATCAACGTGACAATGAACGTTTATTAAATACGCTAATCCATTTACGTGATTTAGGTAATACAGTTATTGTGGTTGAACACGATGAAGATGCTATTCGCGCAGCCGATTTTGTTATTGATATTGGCCCTGGTGCTGGGGTGCATGGTGGTGAAATTATTGCTCAAGGTACCGTAAATGACATTCTAGCATGTAAAGACTCACTTACAGGAAAGTACCTGTCTGGCGTAGAGTCTATCGAAATACCCAAAAAACGTCATCCATTTGATAAAAACAATGTGGTTGAGCTACTTGGTGCCAGCGGTAATAATCTGAAAAATGTAGACTTAGTTATTCCTAACGGCTTAATGACCTGCATAACGGGTGTTTCAGGTTCAGGTAAATCAACGCTCATAAATGATACCTTATATAAGCTCGCCCACATCGAACTTAATGGCGCGACCCTTGATGAGCCTTCGCCTTATAAATCTATTTCAGGTTTAGAGCATCTTGATAAAGTAATCGATATTGATCAAAGTCCAATTGGTAGAACACCGCGCTCTAACCCTGCCACTTACACTGGTATATTTACTGCTATTCGCGATATTTTTGCAGCAACACAAGAAGCACGGTCACGGGGTTATAAACCAGGACGTTTTAGTTTTAATGTAAAAGGCGGTCGTTGTGAAGCCTGTCAAGGTGATGGCTTAATCAAAGTAGAAATGCACTTTTTACCTGATGTGTATGTACCTTGCGATGTATGTAAAAGTAAACGCTACAACCGCGAAACGTTAGAAGTATTATACAAGGGCAAAAATATTCATGAAACATTAGATATGACAATAGAAGATGCTTTTGAATTCTTTAATGCCATTCCTGCGGTAAAACGCAAACTGCAAACGTTACTTGATGTGGGTTTAGGTTATATAAAGCTAGGGCAGTCAGCAACAACTCTTTCGGGTGGTGAAGCACAACGGGTAAAACTGTCTAAAGAACTGTCAAAACGTGATACGGGCAAAACATTATATATTTTAGATGAACCTACCACTGGGTTACACTTTCATGATATTAAGCAATTATTACACGTTATTCATCGTTTGCGGGATCAAGGTAATACCTTAGTTGTGATTGAGCATAACTTGGATGTAATCAAAACTGCCGATTGGATTATAGATTTAGGTCCAGAAGGAGGCTCGGGCGGTGGCGAAATACTCGTATCTGGCACACCTGAACAAGTAGCACAGCATGAAAGTTCGCATACTGCACACTTTTTAAAACCGTTACTCAAGTAGACTAACGGTCTAACATCCACAAAAAACTGCTATTAAGAAAAATAAAAGGGAGGAAATTATCCTCTCTTTTATTTTATACAACGCTATTATATTGCTTTATCATGTAACTCACTGAAAAACCCTCTATGCTAAATAAGCGGTTAACTCATTTGCCATTGATCCCTAGAATCTTAATGCATTACAATAAAAATCAAAATACGTGAGTTTACTAATGATGATTCAAGATTCAAAACGACTAAGTTATCGTCTTATGGGTGAAGAAGATGCCAAAGCATTATGGTTAATAGACCAAGACCCTGAAGTAATGCACTTTCTTAATGGTGGAACCCCCAGCAGCATGGAAAGTATTAATGAAGTTTTTTTACCGCGTATGCAAGCTTATAGAGATTCGGTAAAAGGCTTTGGGATTTGGCAAGTTTCTGACAAAGAAACAAATGAATATCTTGGCTGGATATTAATTCGGCCGATGGCTTTTTTTACCGACAAACCTGACTTTAACGATCTAGAGCTGGGTTGGCGCTTTTTTAAAAAAGCCTGGGGGAAAGGTTATGCAACGGAAGCAGCAACAACAATAAAAAATAGCATTGCAAAAAAAGCAGGTAGCCAATATGTTTCTGCGTTAGCGGTAGAAGAGAATTTTGCTTCGATTGCTGTGATGAAAAGAGTGGGAATGCAGTTTGTTAAAAAGTATGACCATGAAGATCCTATTGGCGACTTTATCGCCGTACACTACCAAATGCAGATTGAATAGCTTACTCTGCTGTTCTGTACATAATAAAAATACAACACGACAATAAGGAATAAGCTTCTGAATACTACCAATAAAAATCCCAAAAAAAACTCCCCCAATATTTTTATATATTTGCTCGCTTTTACAAGTGGTTTTTGTATTATGGGAATAGAGCTATTGGGTGGTAGAATTCTCGCCCCTTTTTTTGGCAGTTCTGTGCATATCTGGGGCAGTATTATTACCGTTTTCATGCTGAGCCTATCTTTAGGGTACTTACTGGGTGGAAAATTATCTACGCGCTCAGCATCATTAGCAATTTACGGACTTATCTTCTTATTTGCCGCCATCACTATTTTACCTATAGCCTTGTTTGGTCAGTGGTTAATGGAAGCGGTATTTCTCACTATTGAAGACTCTCGTTATGGGTCTTTAGTCGCATCAATGATATTATTTTTTATTCCTACCGTCATTCTAGGTATGTTATCGCCCTACTCTGTTCGCTTATTGGTTAAAAACTCAAGAGAAAGTGGACAAGTCGCAGGTAAACTTTACTTTATCTCAACCTTAGGCAGCGCATTAGGTACTATTGTGACTTCTTTCTATTTAATTTTATGGTTTGATATTAATATTATTGTTTTCAGCTTTAGCGGTTTACTTGCCTGTTTAGGAATATGCGCTATTGTTATTCACAAGTCACAGCAATTAGCGAGCTTGGAGCCTAGCCATGTTTAAAGTTTTTGCTATCATTTTATCATGCATATTGCTAACTATGTCATTAGCTTACGCTGATATTATCCATCAAGAACGTTCGCTTTACCGCAATATTTTAGTGGAAGATAACGACGATTTACGTTGTCTAAAATTTAATGTTAAAAGTAATAAAACTCAACAAAGTTGTTACCTTAAAAGTCAACCTCAGCAATTAGTGTTCAATTATACTAAGTTACTCATGGCAAGCTTATTAGTTAACCCTGAACCACAACGAATTTTAATTATTGGTCTTGGCGGCGGCACTATGTCAAATACGTTAGCTTCACTTTATCCAGAAAGTGAAATAGATAATGTTGAAATAGATCCTGCGGTGATTAAAGTCGCACGAGAGTATTTTGAATTTTTTGAAAATGTAAAGGTAAAAACCTACGCACAAGATGGTCGCATTTTTATCAAACGCGCTTTAATGAAAAAACACACCTATGACTGGATAATTCTTGACGCTTTTAATGGTGATTATATTCCAGAGCATTTAATGACCAAAGAATTTTTGACCGAAGCAAAAGGCTTATTAACAGACAACGGCATATTGAGTGCAAACACTTTTTCACTGAGTAAATTATATGCTCATGAGTCGGCTACTTATAAGTCGGTATTTGGTCATTTTTATCAAGTTGCCAATAAAACCAATTCAAATCGAATTATTCTAGCGAGTAAAAATGGTTTAAGCGACGCCCCCATTTTGGAAAGTATTGTCGACAAACTTGATGAAAAACTCTCTTTTTATAATGTCGATATCAGATTGCTGTATCAAAATATGGTCAACACTAAAAACAAACAAGATTGGCCAGAAAGCACACGTATACTTACCGACCAATTTTCACCCGCTAATTTATTAAATGTAAAATAGCACTAAAATTAGCCAAAGGTCTAATTGGTTTATTTTGTCGACACTTTTATAGTGTCAGTATGAATTACAACTTATTAAGGGCATCTCATGAGCTTTACAGACCAACAAAAAGAGGCAGTCAATTCAACTAAAACCTACTGGAACAAGCAAGCTAAGCTTGTTTCTTGGTTTAAAGACCCCAAAAAAACATTGTCGACAAATGATAATGGCTGGACAGATTGGTTTGCCGATGGTGAACTAAATACTAGCTATCTTGCACTTGATTATCACATTGAGCAGGGGCGCGGTGAACAAGTTGCACTCATTTATGATTCTCCTGTCACTAATACAAAACAAACATTCACTTATATTGAATTAACTGAGCTAGTTGCAAAATTTGCCGATGTGCTGCAAAAGCAACACGTAGAAAAAGGCGATCGTGTACTTATTTATATGCCCATGATCCCACAAGCCGCAATAGCAATGTTAGCATGTGCAAGAATAGGCGCCATTCACTCGGTGGTATTTGGTGGCTTTGCTGCAAAAGAGCTTGCTATTCGTATCAACGATGCTGAACCCAAAGTGGTGGTTAGTGCAAGTTGCGGTATTGAAATTGAAAAAGTTATTCCTTATAAACCCTTACTTGATGATGCAATCGAGTTAGCAAAGCATAAACCAAATAGTTGTATTATTTACCAAAGAGAACAATTAAGTGCGCCAATGAATAGTAATAGAGACTATAATTGGCAAATATTAATGGATAGCGCCAAAGGTATTGCACCAGTCAAACTTAAAAGTACTGATCCGCTTTATATTTTATATACTTCTGGCACAACAGGTAAACCCAAAGGTGTGGTAAGAGACAATGGCGGTCATGCAGTTGCCATGCTTTACAGTATGAAAAATATCTATGGTATGAAAGCAGGTGATACATTCTGGGCAGCATCAGATGTTGGTTGGGTAGTAGGCCACTCTTATATTGTGTATGCTCCACTAATGGCAGGTTGTAGCACTATTTTATATGAAGGTAAACCTATCAAAACACCTGATGCTGGTGCATTTTGGCGAGCATGTGAAGAATATAAAGTCAATGCACTGTTTAGTGCCCCTACTGCATTTCGTGCAATTGCCAAAGAAGATCCTGATGGCTTATTAATGAAAGATTATGACTTATCTTCTTTGAAACGTTTATACCTTGCTGGAGAGCGTTTAGACCCAGCAACTTACCATTGGTTAAGCGAAAAATCACAACTACCCGTTATTGATCATTGGTGGCAAACAGAAACGGGTTGGGCAATTGCCAGTACACCGTTTACTGACGAAAATTGCACTGAATTAATGCCGACAAAAGCAGGCTCTGCTGGCTTCCCTGTACCCGGTTTCAATGTTGAAATATTAGATGCTTACGGTAAAGCTTTACCAGCAAACCATCAAGGAACCGTTGCTATTAAATTACCAATGCCTCCAGGTTGTTTAGCAACCATTTATCAAGATGAAGAGCGTTTTAAATCTAGCTATTTATCAACTCACCCAGGCTATTATGTTACAGGTGATGGTGGCTATATTGATGATGCTGGTTACTTATTCATTATGGGCCGAACTGATGACGTTATTAATGTAGCAGGACATCGTTTATCCACAGGTGAGATGGAAGAAGTATTATCAGGCCATAGCGCTGTTGCTGAATGTGCTGTTATTGGTATTAACGATACATTAAAAGGTCAAGTGCCTTTTGGTTTAGTAGTCATTAAAAATGGCATAACTGAAAGTGATGAAAGTTTGATCGCAGATTTAAAAGGTAAAGTCCGTGCAGAAATTGGCGCTATTGCTTCGTTAAAAGGGCTAATTATTGTTGAACGCTTACCTAAAACACGTTCAGGGAAAATATTACGTAAAACGTTACGACAAATGATCGATGGTCAACATATTGATATACCATCAACCATTGATGATCCACAAGTGTTAGCGGAATTAACCCCTAGATTAACGGGTATCACTAGCTAGAAACACCCGAGCTAGAATAATAGATACCGCGAGTTGATGATTTAACTCGCGGTTTTACTAGAACCTGCCACAGCAGCATTGATCTCATCCATTTCTGTTTGAGTTAAGTCTCGCCATTGACCAGCTTTTAAATTACCTAACTCAACATTCATAATTCGTGAACGTTTAAGCTTTTTAACCTCATAATCTAAGTATTCACACATACGTCGAATTTGTCGATTCAGTCCTTGAGTTAAAATAATGGTAAAAACAAAGCGGCTTTTTGCTCGAACAATACATGGCTTAGTTATTGTTCCCAAAATAGGAACTCCGCGAGACATACGCTCAATAAAGCGTTCACTAATGGGTTTATCTACCGTAACAATATATTCTTTATCATGTGAATTTTCTGCACGCAAAATTTTATTCACAATATCACCATCACTGGTGAGAAAAATTAATCCTTCGGACGGTTTATCTAAACGCCCAATCGGAAATATGCGTTCTTTATGACCAATGGCATCAATAATATTACCGCGCACATGCTTTTCAGTGGTACAGGTAATACCTATCGGTTTGTTGTATGCAATATAAATACGATCAGACTTATTGGTTGGCATAGATGCTATTATTTTACCGTCCACTTTAACTACATCGCCTGCTTGCACCTTAGTACCTAATTCTGGCACTTGATCATTAATCGTTACGCGATTCGCTTCAATTAATTTATCTGCGCCACGGCGAGAGCAAAAGCCAGATTCACTGATGTATTTATTTAAACGTTTAGCGTTAGTTGGGTTGTTGGTCATAAAAATAATATGAGTGCATTTAGTTTGTTTAGCATTATACTCAAAACAACGATTAATGTATCAGGCATAGTAGAACATTATGTTAATTTTTGCCCATCGTGGTGCCAGTGGTGTTGAACCAGAAAATACTTTACGCGCAATTCAATCAGCAATTAATACCGAAGTCGATGGTATTGAGATAGATATTTATGAAGCCGACAATACCTTATTTGTTATTCATGATCGCTGGTTACATCATACTACTTCAGGAATAGGCCAAATAAGTCAGCATAACGTTGGCTACTTGCGTAGCCTAGATGCAGGCTTAGGTGAAACGATTCCAACACTTGATGAAGTATTAGCGCTTGTTGCAGGAAAATGTATGCTTAATATAGAGTTAAAAGGTATTAACAATCTCGATTTATTATTTTCTTGTCTTGATCAGGCTATCAAGACATCAGTATTAACGGTTAATGACATTTTACTTTCTTCATTTAATCATCGTTTGCTTTATAACATAAAACAACAAAGAAGCGAGTTTGCCATTGGTGCGCTCACCTCATGTTACCCCTTAGATTATGCAAGATTTGCCGAACAACTCAATGCCTATTCTGTTCATTTGGATGTAAATTTTATCAGTATGAATTTTGTTAAAGATGCGCATCATCGCGGACTAAAAGTATTTGTTTATACTGTGGATGAACTAGAAGATATTAAAACCATGAAAGCGTTAGGGGTAGATGGTATTTTTACTAACTTCCCTACCACCGCTAAATGCCATATTGCGCATTTATCTCCAACACATTTATCTTCAAACAATAGCGAAAACTAGATCACCTGTTTACCCTTTTGTATTAAAGCACTAAGCGGATTAACACCAAATTGATAACAAAGCTCTGCTGGTTGGCTGATATTCCATAATGCCATATCAGCATCATACCCAACGGCTAGTTGACCTTTTGTTTTAGACAAACCTAGTGCTTTGGCAGCATTACACGTGACACCTGCTAAGGCTTCACTAGGGGTTAATTTAAACAAGGTACACGCCATATTTAACATGAGTTGAATTGAACAAATGGGCGAAGTTCCCGGATTAACATCTGTTGCTATTGCCATTGCTACACCTGCTTTACGTAATTGTTCTATAGGAGGTAATTGCGTTTCACGTAAAAAGTAAAAAGCGCCTGGCAACAATACAGCTGTCATCCCTGCATCACTCATTGCTTTAACACCAGCTTCGGTTAAAAACTCAATATGATCACTCGATAAGGCTTGATATTTAGCTGCTAGCTCAGTTCCTCCTAAAGCAGATAACTGCTCTGCATGTACTTTTATTGCTAAGCCATATTTTTTAGCTGCAATAAATACCCGTTCAGTTTGCTCAATATTAAAGCCCACGTTTTCACAAAACACATCAACCGTATCTGCTAAATTCTCTTCAACAACAACGGGGATCATGTCATTACACACTAAATCTATATAACCATCAGCGTCGTCTTTATACTCTGTTGGTAAGGCATGAGCACCAAGAAAAGTTCGCTTTATCGTTATAGGAAGTTCATCAGCAAGTTTACCTGCTACTTTCAGCATTTTCACTTCGTTAATAAGATCTAAACCATAACCTGATTTAATTTCAATCGTAGTTACCCCCTGTTGATGAAGTGACGTTAATCTTGTTAAGGCGCTAGCTAACAATTCTTCTTCTGTCGCTAATCTAGTGGCATTGACACTAGATACAATTCCACCGCCAGCCAGGGCAATTTCTTGATAACTTTTCCCTTGTAAGCGCATTTCAAATTCATTAGCACGATTGCCACCGTATACAAGATGAGTATGGCAATCAATCAAGCCAGGCGTTAACCATTTCCCCTGTCCATCAATTATATCTACTTCATTTTCATCATAGCTAGGCAAGTCAACTTCCTTGCCTAACCAAGCAATTTTTCCATCACAAATAGCTAATGCAGCATCCAAAATCTCACCATAGTTTTTACTGTTATTGCCCATGGTAGCGACATTGACGTTAAGCCATAGTGTTTGCCATTGGTGTGAACAATGTTCTGCCTGATGTTCTAAAGTTTGCTGGGAGATCATAACCATTTACCAAGAATTTTATAATATTGATTATCTATAACTGTAACTGAGAAATGGTGATTTATCAATAGTTGTATATACAACTATTGCATTAAGAATAAAACTATGAGAACGTATATGCAATCTGATCTCTATTTACAATAAATTGGCTACAACATGACCGAGACTATGTTATCCCCTCCTAAGAAATCTGCTAAATATAGCGTTATTAAAAAGCATATTTGCCAACAAATAGAATCGGGGCAATGGCCACAACATTATAAAGTACCTTCAGAAAATGAACTAACACAACAGTTTGATGTAAGTCGTATGACGGCTCGTCGGGCACTACAAGAATTAACCGAACAAGGTATTCTTGTACGCGCACAAGGCTCAGGTACTTTTGTATCAACATTTAAATCACAATCTTCATTATTAGAAATTCGTAATATTAGCGATGAGATTAGCGAACGTGGGCATAAACATCATGCACAGCAAATTAGCCTTGAAACCATGGTCGTTAATGAAGAAGTCGCCATTTTATTGAATTTAAAAAATCATAAAAATGCTTTTTACTCACAAGTACTGCATTTTGAAAATGATCAACCTATTCAATTAGAACAGCGATACGTTAATGCAGCCTTGGTTCCTGACTATTTATTGCAAGATTTTACTAAAATAACCCCTCACGAGTACTTATCTGCTGTTGCACCATTAACCGAAGCGACACATGAAATTGAGGCAATTTTAGCTACCGATGATGTTTGTCAATTGCTCGATATAAATCAGAATGATCCTTGTTTACAAGTTAAACGCCGAACGTGGTCAAGCAAGGGGGTGGTGAGTTTAGCTATTTTAACAGCTCCAGGTAATAAATACCGATTAGGTACTCATCTTAAAATTAACAAATAATATTCGTATTACAAAATTACACTGCAAATAGTTCAAACTACAATATCTAACAATCCCAAGTAGATTGAACTATCGTTCGACAAAAAGGAAACACAATGACAACTAACGCAATAAATGCCAACCAAAACACAAATCCTCGTCTTGATACATCAAGAGTTATTCGTGCCGATCGAGGTACTAAAATAACAACAAAAAGTTGGTTAACCGAAGCAGCAAAACGTATGCTTATGAACAACCTAGACCCTGATGTTGCCGAGCACCCGCAGTCATTAGTTGTTTATGGTGGTATTGGTCGAGCAGCGCGAAACTGGGCCTGTTACGACAAAATCATTGACGTTCTTAACCGCCTTGAAAATGATGAAACCTTAATGGTGCAATCAGGTAAACCCGTTGGCGTATTCAAAACACATGAAAATGCACCTCGTGTCTTAATTGCTAACTCAAACCTAGTACCCAATTGGGCTAACTGGGAACATTTTAATGAGTTAGATAAAAAAGGCCTCATGATGTACGGTCAAATGACAGCAGGTTCTTGGATTTACATAGGATCACAAGGTATTGTACAAGGCACATACGAAACATTTGTTGCCATGGCTAAGCAACATTTTGCTGGTGATGCAAAGGGTAAATGGGTGCTTACGGGGGGGTTAGGCGGTATGGGTGGTGCACAACCACTTGCAGCTACCATGGCTGGTTTCTCAGCTTTAGTGGTTGAATGTGATGAAACACGAATAGATTTTCGTATTAACACTCGCTATGTTGATAAAAAAGCAAAAACATTAGACGAAGCATTAACCATCATCAACACCGCTAATGAAAAAGGTGAAGCGATTTCGGTTGGCCTATTAGGCAATGCTGCTGATGTTTTTCCTGAATTAGTTAAACGCGGTATTACACCAGATGTTGTTACCGACCAAACTTCTGCTCACGACCCTTTAAATGGTTACTTACCGCTGGGCTGGAGTATGGAATACGCCGCTAAAATGCGTCTGAAAGATGAAGCTGCTGTGGTAAAAGCGGCTAAAAAATCAATGGCAGTACAAGTTCAAGCCATGCTTGATTTACAAGCTGCAGGCGCTGCAACGACAGATTATGGCAATAACATACGCCAAATGGCCTTAGATGAAGGAATAAGCAACGCATTTGATTTTCCAGGTTTTGTACCCGCATATGTTCGCCCTTTATTCTGCGAAGGTATTGGTCCATTTCGTTGGGTTGCCTTATCTGGTGACCCCGAAGATATTTATAAAACCGACGCGAAAGTTAAAGCACTGATCCCTGATAATCCGCACCTACATAATTGGTTAGATATGGCGCGTGAACGTATCGCCTTTCAAGGTCTACCCGCACGTATTTGTTGGGTTGGTTTAAAAGACCGTGCTCGCTTAGCCTTAGCATTCAACGAAATGGTTAAAACAGGTGAACTTTCAGCACCTGTAGTTATCGGCCGCGATCATTTAGATTCAGGCTCAGTTGCATCACCTAATCGTGAAACTGAAAGTATGCTAGATGGCTCTGATGCTGTATCCGACTGGCCATTACTGAACGCATTACTTTCTACGTCTGGAGGCGCCACTTGGGTTAGCTTACATCATGGCGGGGGCGTTGGTATGGGGTTTAGTCAGCATTCTGGCGTGGTAATAGTAGCCGATGGTACTGACGAAGCTGCCACACGTTTGGGCCGAGTATTATGGAATGACCCCGCAACAGGTGTAATGCGCCATGCCGATGCAGGCTACGACATAGCAATAAACTGTGCCAAAGAACAAAATTTAGATTTACCGATGATAACTAAATAGCGCCCTATTTATTAACATCAGTTCACACAAATTAGAGAAACTATAATGAATCAAATAACAGAATTAAACATTATACCAGGGCAATTAACCCTAGCACAATTGCGAGACGTTAACCGTTATGACGGCATAAAATACAGCTTAGACGAAAGTGCATTTGATAACATAAACAAAAGTGCTGAAGCAGTGCAACAAGTAATAAAAGATGGGCGCGTAGTTTACGGCATCAATACTGGTTTTGGTTTACTTGCTAGCACACGCATAAAAAATGATGAATTAGAGCTTTTGCAGCGTTCCATTGTATTGTCACACTCTGCTGGTTTTGGCGAGTACATGGAAGATGCAACCGTACGCCTAATGATGGTGTTAAAAATTAACTCTTTATCCCGTGGTTTTTCTGGTATACGTTTACAAGTTATTCAAGCGTTACTCACCCTACTTAACGCTCAAGTGTATCCTTGTGTACCCAAAAAAGGCTCTGTTGGTGCTTCTGGTGATTTAGCACCGCTTTCGCATATGGTGTTACCTTTATTAGGTGAAGGCGAAATGTCATACCAAGACCAAGTTATTCCCGCTATTGAAGGATTAAAAATTGCAGGGCTTGAACCAATTACATTAGCGGCAAAAGAAGGTTTAGCATTACTAAACGGTACACAAGCCTCTACAGCTTTCACCTTAGAAGGCTTATTTTATGCTGAAGATTTATATGCCGCAGGCACGGTGATTGGTGCAATGACTGTTGAAGCAGCCATGGGCTCTCGTGCTCCCTTTGATCACCGAGTGCATTTTGTACGTGGTCAACAAGGTCAAATAGACGCCGCAAGTGCTTACCGTCATGTATTAACTGAGTGCTCAGAAATATCTAAATCACATGCCAACTGTGAAAAAGTGCAAGACCCTTACTCACTGCGTTGCCAACCGCAAGTAATGGGCGCTTGTTTAACACAAATTCGCCAAGCCGCCGTTGTATTATTAGCAGAAGCCAACGGCGTTACTGATAACCCACTAGTTTTTGCTAACGAAGGTGATTTTATTTCTGCAGGTAATTTCCATGCTGAACCTGTTGCTATGGCAGCTGACAATCTTGCGCTAGCTATTGCTGAAATTGGCTCACTATCAGAACGAAGAATGGCATTACTTATTGATGCAAGTTTAAGCAAACTACCTCCATTTTTAGTAGATAACGGTGGCGTTAATTCAGGTTTTATGATTGCACAAGTCACTTCTGCAGCACTTGCTTCAGAGAATAAAACCTTAGCACACCCTGCATCTGTTGACAGTTTACCAACATCTGCTAATCAAGAAGATCATGTTTCTATGGCCTGTTTTGCAGGGCGTAGATTAGCCGATATGAGCGAGAATACTAATGGTGTTTTAGCCGTAGAATACTTAGCAGCGGTTCAAGGCTTGGATTTTAGAGCACCACTAAAAGGTTCACCAATTATTGAACAAGCCAGAGCAATGCTACGCGAAACCGTCAGTTTTTATGATAAAGACAGATACTTCGCTCCTGATATTGTAGAAGCATCAGGCATAATAAGTGATGGTGATTTAAACCAATTTATGCCAGAACAGTGTTTACCGAGTATGTAAAGAATACCATACAATTTTACAAATATAATAACGGGTGCGCTACCGCACCCTTTTTATTAACGTTTATAAACAAGCAAACTATGACAAATCTAACAATCACTTCTATACTCAAATAAACCCATACTTCTTACGTTATGAGCGCTTACATTGAGACAAAAAACACTTTTTTTTTCTTGTATATCGATAGTTATTATTAGTATAGGACTATTCTACTTAGTTATGCCAAGTTTGTGGCATCAAAAACATTACCCTGTAACCATTGCTGTTTCAAAAACCCCCTTGTCTAGTCCTTTCTATATTGCTAAAGCAATTAATGCTTTTGATAAAACTTGCGTTGACGTTGAATATATAGCGGTAAATGGTGGGATAGCTGCCTTTGAAAAAGTGATGAGTGGTGAGGTTGATTTTGGCACAAGCTCTGATTCTGCAATTGCATTTCAAAGTTTAACTCATCATAATTTTGTTACTCACACAATGTTTAGTCAATCAGACAATGATATCAAATTAATAACTCGATCTTCAGATCAAATTAAATCAGTAAGGGATCTAAAAGGAAAAAAGGTTGGTGTTATTAAAAAATCTGCCAGTGAATATTTATTAAGTACGTTATTAGCAATTGAAGGGTTAACAATAGCAGATGTTGACCTTCATTATTATACACCAGAGTTATTACTACAGAGTTTGCGTGATTTAGAAGTTGATGCGATTATTCCTTGGGAGCCCTACGCCTTTCAAGCATCAAAATTACTCGGAAATAAAATTACAACCCATAACACGAAAAATTTAAGTACCTTAAGCTTTAATTTGATTTCTCTAACGCCCAATAACCTGCTGGTTGAAAAAGCAGTTTGTATAATTAAGGGGCTGCAAATTGCCATTAATTACATTGCTTCACACCCTCAGAAATCAAAAAAAATAGTAATAAATCAACTTAATTTAGATCCTTCTTTTATTGACTGGGTATGGCCTGATTATATTTTTAAATTAGGCTTAAACCAGTCGTTAATTTTGAATCTTCAATCTCAAGCTTCTTGGGCCATTGACACACACACAACTGAGTACAGTGCCCCACCTAAATCAGAGAAATTTATTGATACCAGGGCATTATTACAAGTAGAGCCCGGTGCGGTAAATCTAATGCACTAAATTAGGATATTTTATGAAGTTGAGCTTACTACACCAAATTCTTTTTTTTACGCTCGGTAGTTGCCTATTGTTTACTATTTTAGTATTTAGTATTTTATGGTCAATTCAAGCTGTAGATATTACTTTAAAGCGTGAAAAATACGCACATAAAGTTGAAGATCGAACTAATATTTTAAAACAGTTTATTCTCAGTGAGGATATTTACTCTAGTAACTACAATACTAATAATTGGCTTACATTAGAAAACAAATTTGATAACCTGCTTCAACTCGCACCTAATTTAACCCCCCAACAACAAACCATTCAAAATAGTATCGTAAGCCAAAATAAAAGCGTACAACGTTTATTTAATGCTATTAATGAAAATAAATTAAAAAATGCCAACCAAGCAATAAAAAAACATTTAAAAATTAGGCTCATAACACAACTAGAGGCTATAAGAACTGACTCAATTCAACTGTCAACCATAGCAAATGAAGACATCCAAAGCGTGATTAAAAACCAAATTATTTTTGTTTTATTGGTATTAATTCTAATCATTTTAGCACTCGTTTATGGTGCTTTCAGGTTAACAACAGTATTTAAAACATCTCTGAACGAAGTAAAAAAAGCCTTTAAAGATAACCACAGTGGCAATTTCCAAAATATCCACTTTTCTAATCACACAGAAGAATTTGAGAGTATCGCCAACGCATTCAATGCAATGAACAAAAAATTAAGTGTTACAACGGTCTCTTTAGAATCAATGAAAAAAATTGTTCATGAAAGAACATGTAAGTTAGAGCAACTTTCAAATACAGACCCATTAACCCAAGTCGCTAATCGTCGCGCTCTTTTTGAGCGAGGCAATGCTGAGTTTTCTCGCATACAAAGAAGTAAAAATGAATTAACGATTATTTTACTCGACTGTGATTTATTTAAAGACATCAATGATGAATTTGGTCATGTTTTTGGTGATAAAGTTCTAAAACACCTAAGTGAAATATGCACAAAAGAAATACGAAATATTGACTTTTTTGCGCGTTATGGCGGTGAAGAGTTTATTATTATCTTGCCTGACAGTGATCTCAATGGTGCAATAGAAACCGCGAAACGTATTCAACAATCGTTAACCGATCAGCGTCTTAAATTTGAAGATAAAGACGTCCCTCTCACAGTAAGTATGGGGATTAGCACTGTTACTAGTAAACATGAAAATTTTGAACAATTAATAAAAGATGCCGATATTGCCATGTACAAAGCCAAAACTAACGGCCGCAATAGAATTGAAATAGCAGACGAAACAAACACAATAATCAAAAAAGCTTAGGGTCTGTTGACCTTTCATGTTTAAATTTTGTTCGAATTAAATGCTTTTTGATCGCGGCGCTAGGAATGTAGCATAGTTTTTCTACGTAAATTCCTTGCAACAAAGAGCAAGAAGCATTTAAACGAATCCGTAGGACAGCGTTTACTAGCTATTTCCACTGCGTTATCGCTTATTAGAGTAGAACAACTACACAGCATAAGCTCTGCCTTGTATAAAAGGCTAATAAACTGCTGCAAAAATAATCAGCAAAGTTCAACAGACTCTAACCTAAAAACTTAAAAAATAATTAAAGTTCTTGAATGATCGCTTCTGCTGTTTTTAGTGTACGAATTTTTTGGAATAATTGATCGGCTTCTGTATAGTGAAGCTTTAAATATTTAAGCCATTGCTTAATACGGTTAGGATAATATTTACTTTTATCGCCATACGTTTCACAACGCGTATATTGGAGCAATAAACCTTGCACATCATGCCACGGCATAACAGGTGATTGTTGTTTTATTACTTGTGCTAAATTTGGCAACATTAAGGCGCCTCGCCCCACCATAATATCTGTACAAGTAGAAACTTCTCGGCAGTTTTTAGCGTCAGCTAACGTAAAAATATCGCCATTGGCAATCACTGGGATCCTTATATTCTGTTTAATTTTAGCTATCCATTGCCAGTGAGCTGGTGGTCTGTAACCTTCCATTTTTGTGCGAGCATGCACGGTCAGTTCATTTGCTCCTGCTGATTCAATGGCTTGTGCATTTTCTATCGCAAGACTTTTATCTTCATAACCAAGGCGAATCTTAGCGCTTACAATGGTTTCTTTGGGTACCGTCCGCTTTATAGCACTCACTATTTGATAAAGATCTTCCGGGTCTTTCAATAAGATCGCACCGCCACGATTATTATTCACCATTTTAGAAGGACAACCAAAATTGATATCAATACCATGGGAACCAAGCTCTATCGCTTTTGCAGCATTGTCTGCCATACATGTTGGATTTTGACCTAATAATTGCACCCGTACTGGCGTTCCAGCTTCCGTGGTACAACCGTATGCGCCAGCGTTTGTTAATTCTGGGCAAGCACGAAAAAAGGCTTTGTCTGAAATGAGCAAATTCACCACTCGCACAAACTCAGTTACACACAAGTCGTACCCGCCCACTTTAGTTAGTAAATCGCGCATTAAATGGTCTAGTACGCCTTCCATAGGCGCTAGCACTACTCGCATAATTACTGAACCTTATTCATTTCATTAGATTGGGCTTGGCTTTTACGCTTGGCTTTTACACGTTTATTCATTAACCAATATAAGCCTGTAGTTAACAATGCAATACAAAAATGAACAAGCAAGGTAAGCCATTGACCATTTTCATGCCACATAAATACAGGCCCTCGGTAGGTAATGTAAAATAAATCCAGCATTGAAATATGCAACCAAATTATTAAAAAAAATAATTTTATTTGATGGCGTTTAAGAAAGGCTTTAGAAAAAAACTTCAATCGATGGACCAATATAGGGCAATGGCAAACATTATAACCAAGTGAGCAAGTCGGGGTAAACAAACTTGTAACTTAATAGTCGCTTCGCTTTTTCGCCACTAACAACTCTTGTATTCTCATTTGTCCGCGCTTTTTCAACATTAGGTGCGTCTACTTTAAGTGCCTTGGCCGCAGCTTGGTAATATTCACGCTTACTAATATGCGTATCACTTACACCATTAAAAATAGTGCCTGTCATATTTTCTTGAGCAAGTGAAAGCTGCGATAAATTAACCTGAAGCAGCGACTTAATTAACCCTACAGCATCTTGCTGATGAATTAAATTAACAGGTGCAGATGAGTTACTGAGGGTTTTCTTAGCTTGTATAAATTTACCTGGATGACGATTAGGGCCGACTAAACCAGCCAGTCTAAGCACAATACCTTGCTTACAAAAATTTATTACCGCCAGTTCTGCGGCATGTAATACTTTCACTTTTTCTGTAGAAAAATCAAGTTCACTATTTTCTTCTACAATGCCAGACAAACCTTCATAAACAGCGGTACTTGATAATAAAATAATGCGTTCTACTACACCCCGTTGCTGTGCAGCAGAAACAAGCTGCGCTATTTTATCTGCATAATCTGTTCTGCCTTGCCTAAATTGTGGTGTAATAGCAATCACCAAACTGTGCTGTGTAAAAATATCGTGTTGAGCAAGCGTAGCAATATCTGCTGGCAACATTAATTTTTGGGCTATAATAGACTGCTGATTCAATATGGCAACATTCTCAGGTTTACTGCTTGTGGCAAGTACAGGTATTTTTTTCGCTTGTAAACTAGCCGCTAACACTTTACCTAGCCAACCACATCCAACAATACCAACGGAAAGTGGCTTTTCAACGTGATGATGTGTTTTATTCATAGTCTTAACTCTTTAGTGTGAAATAAACTTACGCTTTAACGTGATGAAGGAGAAAATAAAATATCGTAAATTAGCGCTTTACTTAGCCACAGATCTGTTACTGACTGCTAGGTAAAATAAAATAACTTCCGTTAAAGGTCGCCGCAATATTTTCACCACAATAGACGTGTGCGGTTAACTTTATTCTTGCATTTTTCCCTTGTAATAAATTATCAAAATTTCCTGAAACACCTGCTTGCACAACCTGCGCATAGGCAAGACCTTTAATAGGTGAGTGATAACGAATGTTAGCGTCAGCTAGAACAATATCTCCATCAAGTTCAACGCCCTTTGCTTGTTGCTCTTGTAACATTAAATATACCCACCCCCAACCCGTTAATGTTGCCAAAGTATAAATACTACCTGCAAACATGGTGTGGTGTAAGTTTTGGTTAAAATAAGTATCACATCGAGTAACTAATTGAGTTGTATCATAATAACTAATTTGTAAATTCATCGCCTTACTTAAAGGAATAGTTTTATGCCAAATACTTTGCAATGCCTGTGATTCTGATACTTTATGCTGAGCATGTACTGGTATATTTTTCGTCATACTGTAGTGTTTTACATCACCAAACAATGTATGAGAATAGCCCTGTTTTTTATAACCAAGCTTTTGGTAAAACCCCAAGGCTTGTTCGCGTGCATTTAAACAAATTTCAGTGATTCCCAAAATACTTGCTCGTTGCTCTAAAGCATTAACAATTTGTTGACCTAATCCCTGTCCTTGCATGTTATCATCTACCGCCATAAAGCGAATTTGACCTTGCTGTTCAGTAACTTTTTCTAAACGACCAACCGCTAATACATTGTCATGTTCATCAACAACCATACGATGAATGGCGTATTGCTCTTGATCGTCTTGCTCACTACCAAGTGGTTGATGCCAAGGTTGCCTTAATATTTTCCAGCGTAATTGATAGTATTGTGAAAATTCTTCAGCTGTTTTAGGTGCTTTTAAGGTATTCATTGGTTATCCTTTCATTGCCTAGCTTGGTAGCTAGTTAGGCAAAGTTACAATTACATTTTATCAATTGGAGAATTATGCAATTAGCTAAGCACGTTGCACAAGGTAAATTAACTTATTTAAGTCAAGGTGATGAATCAGTATCAGTTTGTGAAAACGAACATTACCGTTGGCTAACCTTTGGTAGTATTGAAGAAATCACATCTAAAAACACCCCAAACGAGCATGTTATTCAAAGTGTAATGCTTAAGCGCAAGCCATGGAAGCTAACTTTACCTCATCAAACGGCCATGATGCTACCCTTGCTGTTTTTTAAGCCAAATAACATGCTTGAATTAGGTTTAGGTGGCGGTAATATCCAACGATTTATTCATTATGTTTCTAAAAAAATCGCCATACATAGTATTGAACATAGTCGTGTGGTTATTGATTGTTTTAACCACTATTTTAATCCTCAGAATAATAAAACTCAGATAACATTTAACAATAGTATGCAGTGGTTACAGCAAAATACTACAAGCTACGATTGGTATATTTGCGATATTTATCAGCATGATATTCAAAGCTATCACAACACCGTTAGCCAACTAGAACACCTGGGCGCAAACTTAACCCCTAATACATGTTTATCTATTAATTTACCTGATGCCGATGACAACGAAGTGAATTTATTATTAACACTGTTAAAACAACTCTCTCCACACCACGACATTACTTATTTTCATATTCCAAACTATTTAAACATTGTAATTCATTTAATTCCCAAGCAATGGCAAATTTATAAGCGAGTAAAACGAAATAAGCACAGTTATTTACCCAATAATACTTTTTCAAGGTGGAAGAGGTTTTGGCAGCACGGTAAAACGCTAGTAGGGTAAATTATTCATTATACGCCTAACCAACCCATTGAATCCACATACTTGATTAACATGCCAGTGCACATTAAAATACCGATAACCCAAAAATACCGATAACCCAAACAATTTTATCCGCCAGTAAAAACAGCATAAGTGAGGCTATATTATACCCAAACCAGCTCAAGATGCGGGATTCAGCTGGAATTAGAAACGAGTTTAGGCTAGGCATTGATTGAATATAATGGTTTATCGTTGAAAACGGGGATTTTAATACACTAACGGATCGTTTTAAAAACAAGGAAGTTAAACTATGATATACAATAATTTAGTACAAGGTTTCATAATTCAACTGGCAGTAGTGCCACCTTGTGCGGCTATTATTTTTGTATTAATAATTATGTTCACAAGTAAATATTTTACATCATATTTTGTTGTCGATATTGTTCTAAATGTTGGTATTTTTACGTTTCCACTATCTTGGCTCATAGGTTTTTACATGATTTATAATACCTACATTCCAAGTAAAGACACTTATAACCTACTATGGCATGGTTTTCCTTTTGCCGTCGTTTTTACCGCCTCTATATTAGTAGGGATCTATATTAAATTTATTAAAAAGTCTCCTAAACCTTAATTTTAATTTTAATTTTAATTTTAATTTTAATTTTAGAAAAAACAAATATATAACCCACTTTAAGCTAAATAAAATACTATCGCAGTTAGATATTATTTACTTTTTAGGTGCTAATAGCTAAAATCATTTAAAATATTCAGCAAGGATAGCCAATGAATACACGCAGAAAAATCTCGTCACTTTCTCGCCCTCATTTTACATTGTTATTTCTTATTTTGTGCTTACTTGCTTACCCTATGATAAGTCAAGGAGTAGATATGTTTGGTTGGTTTAAGAAACAAGACGTATTTTTATGTTCAGAAGTCAACGGCGTGGTAACTGAAAATGGGAAACCCGTTGCCAATATAGAAATTACTCGCTCATTAATGTATATCGATGCAAAGGATCATATTGATGTTGCCATTACTGATGATACTGGTCATTTTCATTTCCCGCAAAAGAGCATTCGCTCATCAATTCCCAGTAAACCGTTTTCTGAAGATAGGGTATCGCAACAAATTACTATTAACCGCGAAGGCACGCTAATTCCATTATGGATAGCCACTCATGTGGGGATTGAGGAAATACCTGAATTCACTAAAAAACTGGCTTTTTTAAATTGTGAATTAAACAATAAACGAGTCAGCTTTCAGTTTAAAAATAGCAACCCAAATAATAGAGAATACATGGCTTCAAGTGTTTGCCGTTGGAATGAGGACTATATACCTATATGGCTTTTTGAAGGTAATGAAAAAAAATATGAAATTCACGATGGTGACTTTAATAAATTAACAGAACGTTTTACAGGCAAGGAAGTTAAACTATGAATAAAACAATATCGCCAAGTGCTGCAGCAAGTGTTGCTGATAGAGTCTACGATATCAGGAAGTCAACAACGTTTGACAATGATTTTCATGTTGATTTTGACAGAAATTTTAAAATCACCAATAGCCAAATACAAGGAATCAGCGGCGGTTTGGTGAATCAAGTACTTAACCGCAGTACGGGATTTGCTTTAACGGCAGAGGGCGTTTCCCCACAATTTTTAAATCACCATATTATCGGTATTCGTGGCACTAAATTTTCTTCATTTGCTGATTGGTTAACTAACCTCAATGTAGCCGTTACCCTTGGCCCTAAAAACCTTGAGGTACATTCAGGCTTTCAAAAAGCCTTCAGCAGTATGCGCCCAGCATTTAATCAATATATAGCAAAGCACAACCCCAGTTGTTTGCATGTAATAGGTCATAGCTTAGGCGGCGCCATTGCTGAGTTAACTGCTATTTGGGCAAGTGCACGTGGTATTAAAACTAAGCTTTATACCTTTGGCGCACCACGCGTGGTGCTTTCAAATTCTATTCACAGTGCAGCGATTAATGTTGACCATTATCGGGTAACCCATGGCGCTGATCCTGTGCCTTGTGTGCCTGTTTGGCCGTTTACTCATACCGTAGGTGAATATCAAACCGCGATGAATGGAGGATCTTTTTTTGCTCTTTCTGCACACTCAATGGCAAAATCAGCGCCTGGTTATGTTAACACTGTCAATGCCTATAAAGATTACAGCAGTATGGATAGCGCACTTAAAACACTGCATTATAAACACACGGTGCTTAAATACGAACAGCGCCATAACGCGTCATTTTCTCAGCGCTGGCAACAAATTATTACCGATGCGTTAATCACACTCTTAAAGAAAAGCGGACAGTATGCACTTATTGCTGGGCAAGCTGCAGCGAGTGTTGGCTTGTCCTTTTATGATTTACTAGCGCGTTGTTTACATGAGTCTATTGTAAGAATACCTGATGCAGAAGAAGCATTAAAGGGATTGTTAGGACATATGCTAGTATTTGTAGGCAGAGGGACACAAGCGGTTAAGGAAATGACGGTTAAGTTTATTCGTTGGGTGTTAGGCTTGATGATAAAAACGTTATACAACACCGCAAAACAAGCAATTGAACGTATTTTTTAAACGGTAGAAAGGGTGATTTCTGCCCTTTATCCTTATACCTAAGTAAACCTAATACCTTTACTTAATCTCATACCTTTACTTAACTATCATTTAACCTCGTAAAAACTAAAAGCTCATCGAAACGAGCTTTTAGTGAATATTTACCTTAAAACTGCATGATTCAAGTTAAAAGAAAAAGCACGGAGTTGACACTAGTCAATGAGTACTTTTAATGTATAAATTAATTCATACAGTGAAAAGGTGATTATTTAGTAACAGAGAAACCACGATCACGCATTAACGCTTTAACATCTGCATCACGCCCTCTAAAAGCGCGATAGGCATCGGCTGGGTCAACCGCATTACGCACACTAAATAAATGTTCAACCAATTTAGCTGCAAGGTCTTTATCGTAAAAACCGCCAGGTGATTGTGAAAACGCCTCAGCCGCATCGGCTGTTAACACTTCTGCCCACATATAACCGTAGTAACTTGCTGAATAACCTTCACCACTAAACACGTGACCAAAATGCGTAGAACGATGACGCATCACAATAGCTTCAGGCATTTTTAAGTCAGCTAGGGTATCACGTTCAAATTTTTGCACATCAATACCTGTTGGATCTACCGTGTGAAACTTCATATCAACTAACGCAGACGCTAAGTATTCAGTGGTTTTAAAACCTTGATTAAAGGTAGCTGCTTGCTTAATTTTTGCAATTAATTCAGCAGGCATGGGTTTACCTGTTTTATAATGCACTAAGTAGTTGTTGATAACATCATCTGTTGATAACCAATGTTCTAATAGCTGCGATTGAAATTCTGTGTAATCTCTAACACCACCGTTCAGCGTAGGATATGCCACTTTTGATGATAAAAAGTGCAATGCATGACCAAATTCATGAAAATACGTTTCTGCATCAGACCAAGAAATTAAAGTAGGTTGGCCATCAACACCTTTGCTGAAATTAGAGTTATTTGATGACAAAACATTCTTCTTGCCGTCAAACGTTGTGTAACTGCGGTAAGTGGTGGCCCATGCGCCAGAACGTTTACCTTTGCGAGCAAATGGGTCTAGGTACCATAAACCAATATGCTCATGTGAGGTTTTGTCAGTCACTTCCCACACACGAACATCTTCATTAAATACAGGAACAGAACCATCTTTCACTTCAGTAAATTCAAAATTAAATAAACGGCCTGCTACATAAAACATAGCTTCTCGTAATTTATTCAATTGCAGGTATTCTTTAACCTCATTTGAATCTAGATTGTATTTATCTTGACGCACTTTTTCAGCGTAAAAGCGGTAATCCCACGGTTCAATTTTATCAATACCGTCTTGTGCTTTGCCAATGGCTAGCATGTCTGCTACTTCTTCATCAACACGTGCGATTGCTGCTGGCCATACACTTTCCATTAAATTAATGGCATTTTCTGGTGATTTAGCCATACGATCTTCTAAACGCCAAGACGCGTAGTTTTTATAACCTAACAAGCCAACACGTTCATGACGCAATTGTAGAATTTCAGCAATAATGGCGTTGTTATCAAATTCATCTCCATTGTTACCACGGTTATAATAGCTATTCCATACTTGCTTACGCAGTTCACGTTCGGTTGAGTAGGTTAAAAAAGGATCCATTGATGAACGGGTATTAGTAATAGCATATTCACCTTGATGGCCGCGTGATTCTGCGGCTGATGCAGCAGAACTAATTATAGACTCAGACAGCCCACCTAGTTGATCTTTTGTTAAATACAAAACATAGCTTTCTTCGTCAGCGAGTACATTGTTACCAAACTTAGTATGCAACTGAGCCAAACGTTGGTTAATATCAGCATAACGTTTTTTTGCCTCACCCTTTAATGTCGCGCCATTACGTGCAAAACTATTATAAGTTAAATACACTAAACGTTGCTGTTCAGGGGTTAAGCTTTTAACTTCATCGCTGTTATAAACTGCTTGTACACGATTAAATAACGCCTCATTTTGATTAATTTTAGAAAAAAAGGCCGAAAGCTTTGGTGCCATTTCTGCTTGAATTTCACGAAATTCTGGCGAAGATTGGTTTGAACTCCAAATACGATAATATGTAAACACTCTATCTAGGGTATAACCCGTTCTTTCCATTGCAACAATCGTGTTTTCAAAGGTAGGTGATTCAGCATTATTAGCAATCGCTTCAATTTCAGCCAAATTAATGTTCATACCTTCTTCTATCGCAGCACTTAAGCCAACTAAAGAAACTTTGTCAAATGCTGGTACGCCTTGATAAGGGCCTTGCCATTTAGCCAGTAATAAGGCTTTAGATTGCTCAACCTCATTTGTTAACTGGTCAGTTATGGCTGAACTTTTTTCAACCGCTGAGTTTTCAGCTGTGTTATTGCCACCACTACACGCCATTAAAATACTTGATAATAAAAGGGTAGGTAATAATGTTTTAGTCATAATTAATCTCTATCTAAAGTATAAATCTTTCCAATGCGTTATCTCAAAAATAGAAAACACTATCGAGTTAACATTACATTAACAATAATCAATTAATAAAGAAATGCCTTGTATGGCTATTCAACGCAAATTGTATACTGTTAAGCTTATTCTAACTAAATAGTCATCAGCTCATCCTATATTGCGCGTTGCAAATAAATTCCTTTGTCTGTCAAATTTTATTGATCTAATACAAGCAAATTGAAAAGTATTTCATTACAATATATCAATAATACCCGAGCAAATTACTCAAGCATTTTACAAGGTACACCCATGATGCAAATTACTGACTTGCAAAAAGAGCAAAAAATTACGCCATTGCTGCGTTTAGGCTTTCGTCCTTTTTTTCTTAGCGGCGCTATTTTTAGTGTGGTAGCCATCGTACTTTGGTTACTAATGTACAAAGGAACTGTTAACTTTTCACCTTTAGGGGGTGGTTATTGGTGGCATATACATGAAATGATTTTTGGCTTTGGTTGTGCCATTATTGCTGGTTTTTTACTTACCGCTGTCCAAAATTGGACGGGGGTTCGTGGTGCACAGGGCTCTGTATTACTGGTATTATTTATACTTTGGCTAGCAGGGCGAATTGTTGTTCTTTTTCCTGATTTGTTAGGCGCAGAATTAACAACGATTATCGATTTAAGTTTTTTACCTGCGGTAGCATTTGTATTAGGTAAACCTATTATTGCAATAAAACAATACCGTAACTTATTTTTTGTACCTTTACTGCTGTTATTTACCATTGCCAATAGTGAAATGCACCTTGCCATTTATAATTCTGATACCTTTACTATTACATACGCAGCTTACGCAGGAGTAATGTTAGTCACTTTTTTAATGTCGGTAATGGCAGGACGTGTTGTGCCAATGTTTACAGCTAATGGTACACAAACACCAAAAGCAACGCCGCTCCCTTGGTTAGACAAAGTCACAAACGGCTGTTTAGCTATAGCCATGTTGTATTTATTATTAGAGCCAGTAGTTGGGTTTTCTGAAATATTCTTTGGCATACTTTTAATTGTTGCAGGTATTTTTCAAACTATGCGTTGGTTAAGATGGCGACCATGGATAACGCTGGGGGTACCATTATTATGGTCTATTCATGCGTCTATTAAGTTTATTGCCTATGGTTTAATTGTTTTGGGGTTGAGCTATTTAGTTGCCGAAATTCCCAGTAATCATATCTGGCATTTATTAACTGTTGGCGGTATGGGAGGATTAATTTTAGCGATGATTTCTAGGGTTTCTCTTGGTCACACTGGTCGACCATTGTCACCACCAAAAGCCATGACCTTAGCTTACATCTTCATTACATTAGCAGCACTTATTCGTGCTCTTGGTCCGTGGGTCTTACCTGAAAAAACAATGATATTTATCGATATTAGTGGTACTTTCTGGCTATTAGCGTTTGGTATTTTTGCCGTTACTTATGCGCCTATGCTAATGAGTCCCCGAAAAGATGGCAGACCAGGATAACAATAATGAAAGCAGTTTTTTTAGATAGCCAAACGTTTAGCGAGAACATCTCTTTTTCAGCGATTGAGCAACAGGTTACAATGCTAACTTGTTACCCAACTACCTCTGCCGAACAGGTACTTAAACGTTGTCAAAATGCTGATGTTATTATTACCAATAAAGTCGTGATCACTGCTGAAATGTTAGCACAACTTCCTCAGTTAAAGCTCATTGCTATCACAGCAACGGGTTACAATAATATAGATATTGAGGCTGCCTCAAAATACAATGTTGCTGTAACCAATGTAAGTGGCTATGCTGGTAATGCTATTGCTCAGTATGTATTTGCACAACTACTTGAATATTATCAACAAACTTGTCATCACAATACCAATACTGAGCAAGGATTATGGCAAAAAAGTGATACCTTTTGCTATCATGGCAAGGCTATTACCGAGCTTGCAGGCAAAACGTTAGCAATTGTTGGTAATGGCTTTTTAGGGAAATCTGTTGCTAAGCTTGCCGCAGCGTTTGATATGAATGTGATGATCAGCGAACGCCCACAGAGTGAAGATATTCGCGAAGGTAGGGTAAGTTTTGAACAGGCAATTGCGCAAGCCGATATTTTGAGTTTACATTGTCCTCAAACTGCCGAGACTACAAATTTAATTAATGCTGCGGTGTTAGCTAAAATGAAGCCCAATGCCGTGTTAATCAATACCGCCCGTGGTATGTTAGTTAATAGTGTTGATTTATTATCTGCCTTAAAAAATAAGCAAATCGCTTACGCCGTACTTGATGTGTTAGAGCAAGAGCCACCGCCAGAAGATCATCCTTTAATAGTCGCATTACAA
>Ga0193953_1000055_pt1 | contig 60513 bp, 47 predicted proteins | sample BB_4_MG_FD_140325 | JGI IMG/M metagenome (GOLD analysis project Ga0193953, IMG submission 140325) | Microbial mat bacterial communities from the Broadkill River, Lewes, Delaware, United States - BB_4_MG | ecosystem: Environmental > Aquatic > Freshwater > River > Microbial mats | place: USA...
CTTAATTTTTTCTCCTGCCAGAAGAGTTAAAAACAATACTACAAAACATACTTTTGAAAATGTAAAAACCACAAAAGAAGTAGTTATAAATATTGTTAATTTCCCTATTGTAGAACAAATGTCTCTGTCCAGTACAGAATATGATTTAGGCACCAATGAATTTATTAAATCTGGATTAACACCTGTTCCTTCAACAAAAGTTACACCACCAAGAGTTGCAGAATCACCTGTTTCATTTGAATGCATTGTGGATAACATTATTGAATTAGGTGAAGAAGGAGGCGCTGGAAATCTGGTAATTTCAAGAGTTGTTTGTATTCATATTAATAATAAATATACAGATGCTAAAGGGAATTTAGACACCAAAAAATTAGACTTAGTTGCCCGTATGGGTGGTAGTTGGTATGCTCGAATTATTGAAGAATCTTTATTTGAAATTCCAAAACCTATTTTTAATAAAGGTATTGGAGTAGATAGTCTTCCTAAACACGTTTTAAACAGCACTATTTTAACTGGCAATAATTTAGGCCGTTTGGGGAATTTACCAACAATTCCATCTTCAAAAGAGATTGAAAAAGTTAAAGAAACAGCTATTTTATCAACCATATTAGTTATAAAGAATAAAACTGAGAAAGAATATCAGTTACATTCATTAGTAAAAAAGTTATTAGATGAAGGTCAATTAGAGCAAGCTCTCATTACCTTATTTTGTTTAGAATAACTATTTACTTTGTTACCTGTTTTTAACAGTTTATAAATATGAGGCATCATTTTTGTTTATTGGTATAAACTATTGATTATATTTAACCTTTAAACTAAAAAAACAAAATACAGATGAAAAAAATCACACTTTCTGCGCTATTATTAATTAGTTGCGTTGTGTTATTTGCACAACAAAATAATGATTACTATTCTGAAATGAATAATGAATTAAAATTAAACATGTCTAATTTAATTGGTTTTAAGTGGTTAGATGTAGGTTATGAGCGTATTTTAAATGAAGAATCTTCTATAGGTATAGGAACCCTTATAAGTTTAGATAGTGATGTTGATGGTTTAGATGAGTACAGAACATTTTCTTTAACTCCTTACTACAGGCATTTTTTCTCAAGCAAATATGCACAAGGTTTCTTTGTAGAAGCTTTTACAATGATACATTCTGGTAAATTTGACGAATATTACTATGACAATAATGATCCTCATTTTGAAGACCATAAATATACAGATTTAGCAGTCGGGATTTCAGTTGGTGGGAAATGGGTAACAAAAAGAGGTTTTGTAGCAGAAATATATGCAGGAATTGGTAGAGATATGCTAGACAATAGTGATATTGAAGTTGTTGGAAGAGGTGGTGTTTCCATTGGATATAGATTCCAATAAAAATATATGTTTATAAAAAAAGCCGAGCAAATTTGCTCGGCTTTTTTTATATATAAATTTGGAAAATTAGTCTGCAAGAATAATAACCTTGTTTTCTTTCATTTCAATAGTTCCGCTTTTTATTTGCAATGCATATTCTCCATTGCTATTTGTAAAATTCGCAGCAAATTGCTCATCAATCTTTACATTTGCTCCTTGAAATCTTACAGTTCCTTCAACAAGTAAAGAAACAATTGGCGCGTGATTGTTTAACATTTGAAAGTCCCCATTAATACCTGGAACAGCAATTAAATCTACCTCCGAGTGTAATAATGTTGCTTCTGGTGATACTATTTCTAAAATCATAATTTAATAATTGATAATTGATAATTGTCAATTGATAATTATCAATTGAATTATGCTTCTACTAACATTTTTTCACCAGCATCAATTGCATCTTGAATAGAACCTCTAAGGTTAAATGCTGCTTCTGGATATTTATCTAACTCACCGTTCATAATCATATTAAAACCTTTAATAGTATCTTTAATATCAACTAAAACACCAGGAATACCTGTAAATTGTTCAGCTACGTGGAATGGTTGCGATAAGAAACGTTGTGCTCTACGAGCTCTATGTACAATCAGTTTATCTTCTTCAGATAATTCTTCCATACCTAAAATAGCAATAATATCTTGTAGTTCTTTATAACGTTGTAACAACTCTTTAACACGTTGTGCACAGTTGTAATGTTCATCACCTAAAATATCAGCTGTTAAAATTCTTGAAGTAGAATCTAATGGATCTACCGCTGGGTAAATACCCAATTCAGCAATTTTACGAGACAATACTGTAGTTGCATCTAAATGCGCAAACGTTGTTGCTGGCGCAGGATCCGTTAAATCATCTGCAGGTACATATACCGCTTGAACAGATGTAATAGAACCATTTTTAGTTGAAGTAATACGTTCTTGCATTGCTCCCATTTCAGTTGCTAATGTTGGTTGGTAACCTACCGCAGATGGCATACGACCTAATAAGGCAGACACCTCTGAACCAGCTTGTGTAAAACGGAAAATATTATCTACGAAAAACAATACATCTTTTCCCTGTCCTTCACCAGCTCCATCTCTAAAATATTCAGCAATAGTTAAACCAGATAATGCAACACGCGCACGTGCTCCAGGTGGCTCATTCATTTGTCCGAATACGAAAGTAGCTTTAGATTCTTTCATTTCCTCTTTATTAACTTTAGATAAATCCCATCCGCCTTCTTCCATAGAATGCATAAAGTCATCACCATACTTAATAATTCCAGATTCTAACATTTCTCTTAAAAGGTCATTTCCTTCACGAGTTCTTTCTCCAACACCAGCAAATACTGATAAACCACCGTGACCTTTTGCAATATTATTAATTAACTCTTGAATTAATACAGTTTTACCAACTCCGGCTCCACCAAATAATCCAATTTTACCACCTTTTGCATAAGGTTCAATTAAGTCAATTACTTTAATTCCTGTAAATAAAACTTCTGTTGAAGTAGACAATTCTTCAAATTTTGGTGCTTGTCTGTGAATTGGAAGTCCGTTTGCACCTGCTTTAGGTAAATCACCTAATCCATCAATTGCATCACCAATTACATTAAATAAACGACCATAAATATCATCTCCAACTGGCATTTGAATTGCACTTCCTGTTGAAAAAACTTCGGTGCCTCTACTTAACCCATCTGTTGAATCCATTGATATTGTTCTTACCGTATCTTCACCAATATGAGACTGTACTTCTAATACTAAAAGTGATCCATCTTCTCTTTTAATTTCTAATGAATCGTATAATCTTGGAAGCTCTGTCCCAGATTCAAACTCAACGTCTATAACTGGACCAATAATTTGTGCAACTTTACCTGTAACCTTTGTCATTACTTTAACTGTTTATATTTTAGATAATTAATCTTTTTAGTCTAACCTCATTTTTCAGGTTGCAAAGATAGTTTTTTGATTTTATTTTGAAAAAAATATATTGAGTTTTTTTAAAAAAACAAACGCCCTAAAAATTTAGGGCGTTTTATGTAATTTATTTTTCTAATATATTAAGGATTTATTGTCCAAGAAGCAAAGTACTGAGAACCAATTTTTCCATTACCTGGCGCACTTAAATATTCTTTACCACCAAGGTTTGCTCCACCAATTTTAAATGTAGATTTCCATTTTGGCACCGTATAATTAACTTGCGCATCTACTACAGTTCTTGCATCTATTACAGCATCTACAAATGAAGATTGCCAAAAGTATTCATCACTCCAACGGATATTAACTCCAAAACCTAAATTTTCAATCAATGCTTCATTTCCTATTGAAAATTTCACTTTATTTTCAGGAGTATTAAATCCAGCTTCATAATCTGGATCACTTGCCTGATCAAAATCAAACTTTGCATAGGTATAACTTAAACCTAAACTGTAATTTCCAGCAACTTTAGTTGAAACACCAATACTTCCACCGTATGAGGCGATATCAGCTTTTGAATTTGTATATACTTGGAATGGTTGATAATCGCCATTTCCAATTGCAATTAATGCAGCTGGAGTTGGACCTCCTAATTGAGCAGGAAGCTGAACTATGTCTGAAAAATCAACATTTCCGTAATGTGGCACAATAACCGTTTTATTACCAATAAAGTCTTCATATTGATTGTAATAAGCACTTGCATCTAAAGAGAAGGATCCGAAACCTGCTCTATATCCTATTTCGTAAGCTGTTACTTTTTCTGGTTTAACATAGTCAAAATTACCAACTTTTAACAATCCTGGATTTGGAGAACCAGCAGCTGCACTAGCGCCAAATTCACGAAGGGATGCTAATGTATATGCGTTTTCATACGCAGCTCTACCACCTAATTGTACTGTCGCAGGAAAACCTAATTGTTGGGCTGTTGTACTATTAGGTATAGGGTTAGACGTATACCTATCTAAGTTATCAGGTGCCGATCCAACTAAAATAGCTTGTGAGGCATCTAAACCAATGTATTGATCTTGTGTTGTTGGATTTCTAAACCCTGTTTGAAAAGAAGCCCTTAGGTTTCTTGTTTTCCCTTGTCCTAAAGAATAAGATAATGAAATTCTAGGTGAAACATTGCCATCAAAGTTTTTAGCTTTATCGTAACGAATAGAACCTGTAAATTTTAATCTATCGTCTAGGTATTTTTTTTGGATTTGAGTATATGCACCATATTCATTATAGTTTATAGGTCCATCATAATCTGTAAAAATTGTTCCACTGGAATTTAAAGAGTATTGTCTCCATGAACCACCAACTTGAATATCTGCAAAATCAACTAACTTATTAAAATTGTAGTTTGCATCTGCATGATATATTCTTGTATTATCCTGAAACTTAGCACCTGTTGCTAAATCTGGATCTGAAGCCACAGCATCTAAAGCTGCCTTAAATTCTGGAGTTCCTGGTTGTAATGTTATTGTAGCATCTGAATTTTGTCTAGCAACAGCATGTGCAACTCCACTATCTCCTGGAGAAACGCCAGGAATTTGACCTGTAATGGCTTGCAAATAAGTTCCTGCATATGTACCAAACCATTCTGACGCATTGGCTTTATTCATATTAATACCTGCAAAACGCATATCGTAAGAATCTCCAGCATCTTCATCAGTCATATAAGCTCTTACGAAAAAATCATCATTTCTAACTTCAATTTTGTGTTGCTGCATAAAGAAATTTTTAATACTATACCTATTAGCTCCTTGATAAATGGTATTTCCCTTTCCAAACTTAGCATTATAAATAATCTCTAAATCATCTTCGAAAGGTCTGTAATGTAGAGCAATATCAACTTTTGCACTTTCTGCAACATAGTCTGTTAAGTCGCTTTCTTTATAACCTGTACGTGACACATTATCCATAGGCAAGTAAGCGCTAGCTCCTGCAGGGATCGCTCCAATTGTTTCTAAATACTGCCCAACCCCTTGTAAATTTCCAAATGGTGTCTCAGATAACTTCACTTCATCTCCATATACATTTAACCTATCAAATGCTGTTTGTCCTGTTTCAGGAACTATAATGGAAGCTTCTCCTGGAATACTATTAAGATGATCATAATCATTATAATCAGTTGCATACCATTCTGTTCCCTTTAAGAAAGAAAAAGAACCTTTTGCTGCAAATTTATCGCTAAATTTATGAGCCATTCTAATACCAACATCTACAAACTGATTGTCTCCAGCATCTTTAGACGAAGTAATTCCTGTTTTACCATATACACTAACACCTTCAGAATTAAATGGGTTTTTGCTAGTCATAAATAAAACACCATTAAATGCATTTGCACCATATAATGCAGACGATGCTCCTGGCAATAATTCTACTGTATTTACATCTAATTCAGACATCCCTAAAAGATTTCCTAAATTAAAATTAAGCGCAGGTGACGAATTATCCATGCCATCTACTAGCTGCATAAAACGTGTATTTGCAAATGTTGCAAAACCTCTAGTGTTAACAGATTTAAACGTTAAACTATTAGTGTTCACATCTACACCTTTTAGATTTTCTAAACCATCATAAAATGTTGGTGAAGAAGTATTTTTTATTTCTCTAACATCCATTCTTTCAATAGTTACGGGAGATTCTAAAACACGCTCTGGAGTTCTAGAAGCAGATACTACTACCTCATCTAAGGCTGTTGCAGATTCCTCTAATGAAATAGTTAATTTTTGAGCATCTCGAGTAATTTCAACTTCTGTTGAGGAATAACCAATTAATGAAACTTCAATTGAAAAGGGAGGGTTTTGGGCAATTTTTAATGAAAAATTCCCGTCAAAATCTGTGGTTGTTCCTATGGATTTTCCCACAACCTTAATATTGGCACCTGGAATAGGTTGCCCTGTTTTTGCCTCTATTACAGATCCTGTAATTGATGTTTGAGCTAACATCGAGGCACTAATAAAAAGCACAAAAAAAACACTTAATAATTTTTTCATAATATATAATATAGTATTGATTAACATGCTCGCAAAATACAATTTTTTTACAATTAACATTAAAACTCGCAATAAAAAATTGAATATCTTTAAATATATAAGGTGTTTTATTATGAATGTGACAGTTATTACTCTAAAATACTACACAATAAAAGTTGAAATTCAGCTATCATTATTATTATAAAAATTAGTGATATTTACGTTTATTTTACAAAAGTTTATCACTTAAAATTTTAAAATTTTAATTAAAATATATTTAACTATTTTTGCAACAATTTAAAACTAACTATTATGATTAAAATGATTCATTCTTACTGGGCTTATATAGTTCTTATTGTATTAATTTTTGCAGTTGTAAATGCCTTTATAGGTTTAAAAGCTAACAAAAAATTTGAAGCTAAAGATTTACGAATTGCATTATTTGCTTTAATTGCATCTCACATTCAACTAATTTTCGGCTTTGTTGCTTATTATTTTTCACCTTTTTACGATACTATGCGTGCTGCTGGTATGGGAGAAGTTATGAAAAATAGCGATTTAAGAAAAGTTTTAATTGAACACCCTCTAGTAGGAATTATTGCTATTACCTTAATAACAATAGGATTTTCTAAACATAAAAAGAAAACTACCGACACTTCTAAATTTAAAACAATCGCAGTATTTTATACAATTGCATTAATTTTAATATTAAGTAGAATTCCTTGGAGCTTATGGTTCTCTAACTAATAGAAATTATAAGGTTGTTTTAACAAAAAAATTTAAAACAACCTTTTTATATTTTTCAATATGAAAAAAATATTATCTTACGTACTTTCCCCAATCTTCTATCTTTTTTATGGAATTTTATTACTGATTTTTCACGTAATACAATGGATTGGTTTTAATGTTGGTAACTATAAAGGACACAAAATTGCAGTTGATATTATGAACTGCTCACTTACGTATCTTCTATACCTATTAGGAACTAGAATAAAATTTATTAATAAATACCCAATTCCAAAAAACGTTCCTTTAATAATTGTCTCCAACCACCAAAGTATGCACGATATTTGTCCGCTTGCCTGCAATCTAAAAAAACAACATCCAAAATTTGTCTCAAAAATTGAATTAGGAAAAGGGATTCCAAGTGTTTCCTACAATTTAAGACACGGAGGTTCTGTTTTAATTGACAGAAAAGATCCCAGACAATCTTTAACAGCTATTAGAGATTTTGGAAAATATATAGAAAAAAACAACTACGCAGCTGTAATTTTTCCAGAAGGCACAAGAAGTAAAAACGGAGTTCCAAAGCGTTTTTCAGAAAGTGGTTTAAAAATGCTTACCAAATTTGCACCTTCTGCCTATGTAATACCTGTTACAATTAACAACTGTTGGAAACTTAATAAATTTGGAATGTTTCCGTTAGAAATAGGCGTAAAAATTTCTTTTGAGTTTCACGAACCAATAGAAGCAAGTTCCCTAAAATTTGAAGACTTATTTAAAAAAGTAGAAACAACGGTTAAAAATTCCGTAATTTAGCAGCCTACTACTAAAAAAATAAGACATGTCATTACACAATATCCGGTTAGAGGTAATGCTAACCTTAGAAAAAAATATAGATACTTTTGTAGAAAAGTTCTTAATTACTCCAGAAAAAATCTGGCAACCAACCGATTTTTTACCAAATTCTCAAAGCGAAAAATTTATTGATGAAGTAAAAGAAATTAGAGAATTGTCTAAAGAAATGGACGATGATTTTTGGGTTGTTTTAGTTGGAGATACTATTACCGAAGAAGCTTTACCAACATATGAATCTTGGTTACTAGATGTGGAAGGTGTATCTCAACACAGCGCAAATGGCGGTGATAATGGTTGGGCTAAATGGATTAGAGCTTGGACAGGTGAAGAAAACAGACACGGAGATGTATTAAATAAATATTTATACTTATCCGGACGCGTAAATATGCGTGAAGTTGAAATAACAACTCAACATTTAATTAGTGATGGTTTTGATATTGGTACCGCTCGCGATCCTTATAAAAACTTTGTTTACACCAGCTTTCAAGAATTAGCAACGTTTGTTTCACATAATAACGTTGCTAAAATTGCACGTAAAAACGGACATAAATTATTGGCTAAAATGTCAAAAATTATTGCTGGTGACGAAATGCGTCATCACTTGGCATATACAGAATTTGTCCGTCAAATATTTCAATACGACCCAAGTGAAATGATGTTGGCTTTTCAATATATGATGAAAAATAAAATTGTAATGCCTGCAATGCATTTAAGACATTCTTTTGAAGAAAAAGGCACTTTGTTCGACCAATTTTCTGTAGTTGCACAGCGTGCTGGTGTTTATACAGGTTTTGATTATGTAGATATTATTAGAAAATTAAATACTACTTGGGAAATTGATAAAATTACTGGTTTAACTGCCGAAGCTGAAAAAGCAAGAGATTATTTAATGAAATTACCAGACCGTATGTATAGAATTACAGAAAGAATTGTAGTTCCAAGCACAAAATATGAATTTAAATGGATGAACCCATTAACTACTTAGTGTAGTTTTATCATTCTTGCAAAGGCAAAAATCTATAACAACCTTTCAAAACAAACCTAACTTCGAGAGAATGTTAGGTTTATTTTATTTCAAAACTATCTTTATCACTCAAGAAATTTAATTTTGTTCTAATTTCAGAAATATGATTTTTTTCTAAAGTTACAACAGCAATATCTTTTTTATTTTCAAGAGTTTTTGCAACTTGTTCTCCCAAACAATTATAGGCAGCAGTATGTCCGTTGTATTCTAAATTATTTGCATCAATCCCTATTCTATTTACTCCAATTGTGTAACACATATTTTCAATTGCACGCGCTTTCAATAAAGTGTCCCAAGCTGAAATTCTAGGCTTTGGCCAGTTGGCCACATAGATTAAAACATCATAATTCTCTACGTTTCGCGCCCAAACAGGGAATCGCAAATCGTAACAAATAAGCGGACAAATTTTAAAATCTTTATAATGAATTATAACTTTTTCTTCTCCTTGAGTATATGCTGTATGTTCACCTGCCAAAGTAAATAAATGACGCTTGTTATAATATTCTATTTTGCCATCAGGATGTACAAAAATAAATCGATTATAGAATTTGTTGTTTTCTGAAATAATAATACTTCCACAAATAGCTGTATTATTTCCTAAAGCAATTTTTTGCATCCATTTAACTGTATTACCAACCATGTATTCAGCATTATTTTGAGGCTGCATACTAAATCCAGTTGTAAACATTTCAGGAAGTACAATTAAGTTAACTTCCTTATCTATTTCTTTTATTTTTTCAAAAAAATGAGTGCGATTTTGTTCTGCATTTTGCCAAACTAAATCTGCTTGTATTAAAGCTATTTTTAAATGTTGCATATTATTTCTGCTGCTTTTTTAAGAGTGTCATCTGTTTTAGCAAAACAAAAACGCAACACTTTAGTATCTAACTTATTTTCGTTGAAAACAGAAATTGGTATTGCAGTTATTTTTCTCTCTTTAGTCAATCTAACTGCGAAATCGTAATCGTTTTCATCTGTAATATTTTTAAAATTCAACAATTGAAAATACGTTCCTTTTGATGGTGTAAATTCAAACCGAGCATCTTTAATTAAACTTAAAAACAAGTCTCTTTTTTGCTGATAAAATTTATTTAAATCTAAATAATTAGAAGGTGTTTTTAAATACTCAGCTAAAGCAACTTGAGTAGGATGATTTACGCTAAACACATTAAACTGATGCACTTTTCTAAATTCAGCCATTAATTCTTTAGGCGCAATACAATAACCAACTTTCCAGCCAGTATTATGAAACGTTTTTCCGAAAGAAGCAGTTATAAAAGCCCTTTCAGCCAAAGCTGGATATAAGGCTGCTGTTTGATGCAGCTCTCCATCAAAAATTATGTGCTCATAAACCTCATCACTTAACAACAAAATATTGGTGTCTTTTAAAATATTTTCTAATTGCAACATATCTATTGCTGATAAAATTCTTCCAGAAGGATTGTGAGGTGTATTCACAATTATCATTCTAGTTTTATCAGTAATTAAACTTTTTACCAATTCCCAATCTATTTTAAAATCTTCTGGATTTAATTGAACTGCAATTGTTTTTCCTCCAAAAAGCTCTATTGTTGGTTCGTAACAGTCGTAAGCGGGTTTAAAAATTAGTACTTCATCATCTTTTTTAATAGTGGCGGCAATTGCCGTAAAAATTGCTTGAGTTGCACCAGCGGTAATGGTTATTTCAGTTTCAGGATTATAAGAAACACCATATAAAGCTTCCATTTTTTTTGAAATTTCCCTTCTTAAACTAAAAATTCCGGGCATTGGTGCATATTGGTTTTTGCCATTTACCATCGCATTGTTTACCAACTCAATTAATTTCGGATCACTTTCAAAATCTGGAAATCCTTGTGATAAATTAAGTGCTTTTTCTTTGTGAGCTAAAGCACTCATTACAGAAAATATAGAAGTTGGTATTTTTGGTAATTTAGATTGAAAAGAATGTCTGTATATTGGCATTGTAATTAATTTTAAAATCTAAATTTACTAAATCTAAATTTCATTCAATAAAAAAACCTGTCTCATTTTTGAAACAGGTTTTTTTTTGAATTTATACTATTTTTTAAACTAAATAATACTAGCTTTTAAATACTCACGATTCATACGTGCAATATTTTCTAATGAAATTCCTTTTGGACATTCTACTTCACAAGCTCCAGTATTGGTACAGTTTCCAAAACCTTCTTCATCCATTTGTTTTACCATATTTCTAACACGATCGGCTGCTTCAATTTTACCTTGAGGTAATAATGCAAACTGAGATACTTTTGCAGAAACAAATAACATAGCACTTGAGTTTTTACAACTTGCAACACAAGCTCCACAACCAATACAAGCTGCAGCATCCATAGATAAATCTGCATCTAATTTTGGAATTGGAATTGCATTTGCATCTTGTGTATTTCCTGATGTGTTTACAGAAATATAACCACCAGCTTGTTGAATACGCTCAAAAGCCATACGGTCAACTATTAAATCTTTAATTACTGGAAAAGCTTTTGCTCTCCAAGGTTCAATATAAATAGTGTCTCCGTCTTTAAAAGTACGCATATGTAGCTGACAAGTAGTAATTCCTCTATCTGGTCCGTGAGGTTCACCATTTATATGCAAAGAACACATTCCACAAATACCTTCTCTACAATCGTGATCAAATGCAATTGGCACTTCATCTTTTGCTACCAAACTTTCGTTTAACACGTCCATCATTTCTAAAAACGACATATGTTCTGAAATATCGGTAACTTTATATTCGACCATTTGACCTTTATCTTGAGGTCCTTTTTGTCTCCAAATTTTTAACGTTAAATTCATAATGTCTATCTTATTTGTATGAACGAGTTTTTAATTCGATATCTTTAAATTCTAATTGTTCTTTATGTAAAATAGCTTCACTTGGTTTTCCTGTATATTCCCAAGCTGCAACATAGGCAAAGTTTTTGTCATCACGCAATGCTTCACCATCTTCAGTTACATATTCTTCTCTAAAATGTCCTCCACAAGATTCGTTTCTCTCTAAAGCATCTTTAGCAAATAATTCTCCTAACTCTAAGAAATCTGCTACTCTACCAGCCTTTTCTAATTCAGGATTTAATTCATTTAATTCTCCAGGAACTTTAACATTCTTCCAAAAATCTTCACGAATCTCTTGAATTTCTTTGATTGCTTCTTTTAATCCTTTTTCATTACGAGCCATTCCAACTTTATTCCACATAACTAAACCTAGTTTTTTATGGTAATAGTCAACAGTATGTGTTCCTTTATTATTGATAAAGAATTCTAGCTTTTCTTTAATTTCTTTTTCTGCTGCATCAAATTCTTTAGAATCTGTTGGTATTTCTCCTGTTCTAATATCATCTGCTAAATAATCTCCAATTGTATAAGGTAATACAAAATAACCATCGGCCAAACCTTGCATTAATGCAGAAGCTCCCAATCTATTTGCACCGTGATCAGAGAAGTTTGCTTCACCAATACAATACAAACCTGGAACTGTGGTCATCAAATTATAATCAACCCAAACACCACCCATTGTATAGTGTGTTGCAGGATAAATCATCATTGGAGTTTTGTATGGATTATCATCTACAATTTTCTCATACATTTGGAATAGGTTTCCGTATTTAGCTTCAATTACAGCTTCACCTAATTTTATAATTTCTTCTTTAGAAGCGTTATCCATTCCTTTAATTTTTGCTTGCTCTGAACCATAACGGTAAATTGCTGAAGCAAAATCTAAATATACAGCTTCTCCAGTTGCATTTACACCATAACCAGCATCGCAACGCTCTTTTGCAGCTCTTGATGCAACATCTCTTGGCACTAAGTTACCGTAGGCTGGATATCTTCTTTCTAAATAATAATCTCTATCTTCTTCAGCTAATTCTGTAGGTTTTAACTTTCCTTGTTGAATTGCTTTGGCATCTTCTATTTTTGCTGGAACCCAAATTCTACCATCATTACGTAATGATTCTGACATTAACGTTAATTTAGATTGGTAATCTCCTGAACGCGGAATACACGTTGGGTGAATTTGTGTCATACAAGGATTTGCAAAAAATGCTCCTTTTTTATGAACTTTCCAAGCTGCCGTTGCATTAGATCCCATTGCGTTGGTTGATAAGAAATATACATTTCCGTAACCACCTGTTGCAATAACTACTGCATGCGCTGAATGACGCTCTATTTCCCCAGTAACTAGGTCACGAGCTATAATTCCTCTTGCTTTTCCATCAACCTTTACAACATCTAACATTTCGTGACGATTGAACATTTCAATTTTTCCACGAGCAATTTGACGGTTCATTGCTGAATAACAACCTAATAATAATTGCTGTCCTGTTTGTCCTTTTGCGTAAAAAGTTCTTGATACTAATACACCACCAAATGAACGGTTATCTAATAATCCGCCATAATCACGTGCAAAAGGTACACCTTGCGCCACACATTGATCAATAATAGCTCCTGAAACTTCGGCTAAACGAAACACATTAGCTTCACGAGAACGGTAATCTCCTCCTTTTACAGTATCATAAAATAAACGATAATTAGAATCACCATCATTTTGATAATTTTTTGCGGCATTAATTCCTCCTTGTGCCGCAATTGAATGCGCTCTACGTGGAGAATCTTGATATGCAAAAGCTTTTACATTATATCCTAATTCTGCTAACGATGCCGCTGCAGAACCTCCTGCTAAACCGGTTCCAACTACAATAATATCAATATTACGTTTGTTTGCTGGATTAACAAGATTTACATTTTCTTTATAGGTTGTCCATTTATCTTTAATTGGACCTTCTGGTACTCTTGAGTTTAAAGTAGTCATATTCTCTTAAGATTAATGGTTAAAATGGTGACATAAAGCAATTATAATAAATCCTAAAGGAATTACAATTGAATAAATAACACCTAAATTCTTAACACATTTTGTGTATTTATTATTAAAACCAATTGATTGAAAAGCAGATTGAAAACCGTGTGCTAAATGCAAGCCTAAGAAAATAAATGCAACTACATAGGCTGCAACTCTCCATATTGGAAAAAATTTATGTTGCAACTCTTCGAAATAACGATAGCCTTCTTGCCCCGGTAAAACACCACTCATATCTCCTAAAACATATTTAGTGTTAATTTCTGGAATCCAAAAATCGATAAAATGTAAAACAATAAATGCTAAAATAGCTGCACCGCTAAATACCATGTTTCTTGACATCCAAGAAGCACTTGCTGCACCATTAAATTTTGCATACTTAACATTTCTAGCTCTTTTATTCCTTAATTCTAAAACAAATCCCATAACAAAATGAAATACAACTCCAAAAATTAATATAGGTTGCATAGCAAACTGAATTAATGGATTTGTTCCCATAAAATGAGAAAGCTCATTAAATAAATCTTCGCTAAACAACGAAGTTAAATTTACCGCTAAATGAATAATTAGGAAAATAATTAGAAAAAGTGCTGACAACGCCATAGCTACTTTTCTTGCAATTGATGAAGATATAAATCCGCTCATTTTTATTAATTTTTTTTAAAAAGCAAAGATACTATTTAGTTTTTGTTAAAAAACACAAATTTGGGGTACTTTTCTAATTTAGAATGATTTTAAAATATCGTTTTAACTTTCAACTATTACTTTTCAAAAGTATGTTTTGCATAATTTAAATCCATCTTTTCATATACTTTAGAAAAATGTTTTAACCGTTCGCTAAAATCTTCCCAATCTTTAGATTCTGTTTCAGACCATACAATTTCTGACAAAGCGGTCATTCTAGGCAAAATCATATATTCTATTTGAGTTGTAGTTTGTATATACTCTGTCCAAACGTTAGCTTGTGCACCAAGTAAATATTGTTGCTCTTCAACATTAAGTTCTTTAGGCATTGGTTCGTAATTATACACATCTTCTACAGTTGTTAACCCTCCTATTGCTAAAGGCTCATTTTCTTTATTTTTATGTTGATAATGATCAAAATACAAAGAGTGTCCTGGTGTCATAACAACATCATGTTGTTGTTTTGCGGCCACAATACCTCCTTCAGTTCCTCTCCAAGACATTACAGTTGCATTAGGAGCTAAACCACCTTCTAAAATTTCATCCCAACCAATTATTTTTTTACCTTTTTTGTTTAGGTATTTTTCTATACGTTGAATAAAATAACTTTGCAATTCGTGTTCATCTTTTAGGTTATTATCTTTTATTCTTTTTTGACAATCTGGACATCTTTTCCAATTAGATTTCGGACATTCATCACCTCCAATATGAATATATTCTGAAGGAAATAAAGGAATTACCTCTGCTAAAACATTTTCTAAAAACTGAAATGTTTCTTCGTTTCCACCACAAAAAACATCATCAAAAACACCCCAGGTTTCTTGTACAATTTTTGGTGTTCCGTTTGCCTGAAGTTCTTTTCCTGCTTTTGAACCCATATCGTTGGTTACTTTTGTAGGTTCATTTGGAAAACAACTTAAAAATGGATAAGCCGCAATTGCTGCACTTCCGTGACCTGGCAACTCAATTTCTGGAATTACAGTTACGTGGTTCTCTGTAGCATATTTTACAACCTCTTTAATTTCTTCCTGTGTATAAAAACCACCATACTTTGTTTCGTCATTTCCTGTTCCTGGATGGTGACCAGTAATAGTTCCGTTTCTCCAAGCTCCAACTTCAGTTAATTTAGGATATTTTTTTATTTCAATTCTCCAACCCTGATCTTCTGTTAAATGCCAATGAAACGTATTCAGTTTATGCATTGCAATTAAATCGATGTATTTTTTAACAAATTCAACCGAAAAAAAGTGACGTGCAACATCTAAATGCATTCCTCTGTAAGCAAATCTAGGATTGTCTTTAATTGTTACTGCTGGAATTGTAATATCTTCGGAATCTGAATTAACTAATTGTCGTAATGTTTGAATACCGTAAAACACACCTTTTGAAGTTTTACCCGAAATAATTATTTTGTTAGATGCTACTGATAGTTCGTACCCTTCTTCATTTTCTATAGTTGCATCTAATTTAAGTTCTATACTTCCTTTAAGGCCTACAGAAGAAAATTGTATCTTTTTTTTCGAAACTGAACTCAATAATTCGGCTAAAAACTCACCTTCCTTTTTTAATGAAGACTCACCAAAAATTCTAGTTCTAGCATCTACCAAAAACTTACCAGTAGCAATTTCCATAACCACAGGTTTTGGAATAATTGGATATTCTTGTGCAGTATTAACAGTATCTTTATACTTATCTGAACACGAAATTGTTAAAAAACTAACAATCATTAATAAAGTTATTCTCATTGTTTAGGTATTAAAAAATTTATACTTGTTTTATAATTATTGTAATTTAAATATTTGATCCATCAGCACCCATTTTTCTCCTTTTTTTGAAGTTGGCAATGCTTTTTGATACTTCCACATTAAAGTTTCCCATTCTTGTACTTTAGGGTTTTCACTATCCTTTTTTGATTTATCTTCAAAAGAAAACGTATCATCTACTTCCATAATCATAAATAACCGATTAGAAGTATTGTAAATTTCAAGATTTAAAATTCCAGAATCTTTTATACTTTCTAGTATCTCTGGCCACACTCTTTTATGATGCTTTTTGTAAGCTTCAATCAATTCTGGATCGTCCAATAGATCTAATGCTAAACAATATTTTCTCATGTGTTTAACTTTAAAAATTCAACGTCAGAAGTTTCGTGTCTTTTAAACACTCTAAGTCCGTACCAAGCAATATATAAAAAGCAAAAAAATGGCAATATAAATGAGAAGTTCACTTCTGAAGCTCCTAATATTTTTATATCTGCAACGTTATTACCTCCAATATCTATAATCATACCTTGTAATTTAGGCATTAACGCACCACCAACAATAGCCATAACCAAGCCCGCAGCTCCAATTTTAGATTCTTCTTCGTTTAATCCGTCTAAAGAAATTCCATAAATAGTTGGAAACATTAACGACATAAAAAATGAAATTGCCACTAAACTATATAAACCAAAAACGCCTTCTAACCAAATTGTTCCTAGGGTGCAAACCATTGCCAATATGGCAAAGTACATTAATAATTTTCCTGAACTTAAAAAACGCAACATATACGTTCCAATGGCTCTACCAACTAAAAATATAATAAAAGCAACAAATTGATAATTTGCAGCGCCTTCGCTACTAATTCCAATAGCTTCTGCATATTGATAAATATATGTCCAACACATAATTTGCGCACCTACATATAACACCTGAGCAAAAACTCCTAAAACATATTTTTTATGCTTAAATAATTTACCAAACGTTTCTTTTAAACTTGGAATACCTCCTTCGTCTTTTCCTTGTGGCATTTTATTTACTGCAATTAAAATAAATACCCCAATAATTACCAATCCTAAAATCACATAAGGATCTCGAATCACCATTAAATCAGAAGTTTTTATCAATACTTTTTTTACTTCATCTAATGTTGCAAAATTATCAATATCATCTGATTGTAACCTTTTTAATACAAAAAATTGCGCCACCAATAACCCAGCAATCAATCCAACAGGATTAAAAGCTTGTGCTAAATTTAAACGTCGTGTAGCTGTTTTGGAGTCTCCCATTGCTAAAATATAGGGGTTTGCTGTTGTTTCTAAAAAAGCCAATCCAAAAGTTAAAATATACAATCCTAGGCAAAAAAACCAAAATTGTTCTGTAATTGCTGCTGGGTAAAACAGTAACGCTCCAACAGCGTACAAAGCCAATCCTATTAATATTCCAACTTTGTAAGAATATTTTCTAACAAATAAGGCTGCTGGTAATGCCATGCAAAAATAACCGCCATAAAACGCCATTTGTACCCAAGCCGCTTGGGAATTTGATAGTTCTAACACTTTTTTAAAAGCCTGCACCATAGGGTCAGTTACAGCATTTGCAAACCCCCAAAGTGCAAATAAAGAAGTAACTAGTACAAAAGGAATCACTACTTTTTTTGAAACAATTGGCACCTTATTTTCAAACTTGATATTACTTATTTCTTCTGAAGTATTAGTAGTGTTAGCCATAGGATTAAAAAATTTATTGAACTTACAATTTTTAATGTATTTAATTATTTTTTTTCGACCAAATACTATAAAGATCGATCTAAATGCGTATAGCCACCATCTACATAAACTAATTGTCCTGTTGTATGACTTGATTTATCAGACAATAAAAAAACCACCGTATTTGCAATTTCTTCAACTGTTGTCATTCTATTCTCTAAAGGAATTTGAGCAGTTATTTTATTTAATTTCTCCTCAGGATTTGGTAATGTTTGAATCCATTTTTTATACAATGGCGTATAACATTCCGCAACAATTACGGCGTTAACTCTAATACTAAAAGGAAGCAATTCTACTGCCCATTCTCTTGTTAATGCATTTCTTCCACCATTTGCTGCAGCGTAACCAGAAGTACCTCCTTGTCCAGTAGTTCCAGTTTTTGAACCAATATTAACTATAGTACCTTTGCTTTTTTTAAGCTCTGGAAGCGCATAATGCGCCATTAAATAATAATGTGTAAGATTTTTATTAATGGATGCTAAAAAATCTTTATAAGAACCATTTTCAAGCCCAACACCATCATTAACACCAGCATTATTAATTAAACCATCTATTCTTCCATGTTTTTTTATAATATTTTCTATTGCATTTTTACACTGTTCTGGATCTGAAAGTTCAGCAATTTCATAATATGCTTCACCGCCATTTTCAGTAATTTTTGCTAACACCTCTACTACACTTTCTTTATTTCTTGTAATAATAACTGGAATGGCTTTTTCTTGGATTAAAACTTGGGTAATTCCTAAACCAATTCCTTTAGAACCTCCAGTAACAATAATTAATTTATCTTTAAGATTTAGATCCATATTGTTGTGTTTAAATTAAATGTTATAAAAATTTAGTGCGTTTTTTCCCATTATTAATTTTTTTTCATCTTCTGAAAACTCTGAAATATAACGTTCAATAATAGCTAATACGTTTTCGTAATTTCCAGCTACTAGACACACAGGCCAATCGGAGCCAAATAGAATTCTATCAACTCCAAATGAATTAAAAACTACCTCTAAATACGGAATAAAATCTGAATAATTCCATTTATTAAAATCTGTTTCCGTTACCAGCCCTGATGCTTTACAATACACATTCGGAAATGTTGCTAATTTCTGAATTTTTAATTTCCAATCTTCAATTTCTTTTGTTTTTATTGAAGGCTTCCCAATATGATCTAGAACAAACTTCTGATTTGGAAATTTTTCAACAAAATAAATCAATTCTTGTAGCTGATTATGGCTCACCAAAATATCATAAGTTAAATTAAATTTCTCTAATAATTGAATCCCATTCTGAAAATTTTCATTCAATAAAAACCCTTTAGGTTCTGCTTGTACAATATGTCGAACTCCACACAATTTTTCAAATTTAGAAAAGTATTGCAATCTACTTTCTATTGTTGGAGAGCATAAATCAATCCAACCTACAACACCTTTAATAAATGGGTTTTTATCAGCCAACTTCAATAAAAATAGCGTTTCATCTTCCGATTGATCTGCTTGTACTGCAATACAACCATCAATTTTATTGTTTTTTAAAACTGGTTGTAAATCTTCGGGTAAAAAATCTTTTTTAATAATTGCCATCGACTCATCAATCCAATTATCTCTAATTGGGTCAAAAATCCAAAAATGTTGATGTGCATCTATTCTCACTGGTTCTATTGATAAACTTTTACCCAATCTACAATCATTTGCACCGGTAAATCTTCCGGGTTTGCTTTTCCAACCCAAGCACCTTCTAATTGTTGATCTATTAATAAATAAAAAGGCTGGTCGTACGGCCATTGCGATGGATCTACATTTTTTAACCTTGGGTACGTAAATGTTTCTTCTCCATTTAGTGTAAAAACCAATCTATCTGGAAACCATTTTAAACCAAAAGTATTAAATACTTCTTTATCAAATTTTGAAGTGCTGGAATAAGGCGGTTTCGTTTTTTGTTTTAACTCTAACGTATAATAAGAATGGGTTGTTTGATAAATTATATCATCGTAATTTAAATGTTCCATAATATCAATTTCTCCATTTCTCGGATAATTACCGTATTTTTTATCTTCAGCTAACATCCATATTGCTGGCCATGCGCCTTTTGCGCTTTCTAATTTAGCACGGATTTCAATTTTACCATACTGAAAAGCAAACTTACCTTTTGTATAAATACCTCCTGTTAAATAAGGTCTGGAATCTGCTATTGTATCTGAATTTACAATACCTTTTAAATATAATTTTCCTTCATTAATATCGTAACATCTTGGATCGCTTGTCATATAATTTCCCCAATCTGCAGTATTTTTAGGGATTTTTGTCCACTTTGTAGTATCAATTTCTTCATTATCAAAGTCATCTTCCCACACTAGTTTCCAATCTTTTTCTAAAATTGCATCCTTTTGAATATTCCTGTAGCCATTAACAATAAAAGATGAATTACTAGAACAACCAATTAAAATAACTGCAAATATTATGAATATATATTTTGACATTCTATAAACTTTAAGATAATTGTTCTGAATAGGCTACTGCAGTTTGTTTTGAAGTTCCTAAACCTTCAATTCCTAGCTCTACAACATCTCCAGGTTTTAAATATTTTGGCGGATTAAACCCTAATCCTACTCCAAAAGGTGTTCCCGTAGAAATAATATCACCTGGTAATAAAGTCATATATTGACTGATATAACTCACCACTTCTTGTATGTTAAAAATAAAATCGTTTGTAGAACTATCTTGAACAGTTTCTCCGTTTAATTTCAACCATAAATTTAAATCGTTCGGATTTTTAATTTCATCTTTGGTAGCAATAAAAGGTCCTATTGGAGCAAATGTATCGCAACTTTTTCCTTTAACCCATTGCCCTTCTTTTTCCAATTGAAATTCGCGCTCGCTATAATCGTTATGCAATACATAACCCGCAACATAGTTTAAAGCATTTTCCTTAGAAACATACAATGCTTTTTTACCAATTACAACAGCCAGCTCAACTTCCCAATCTGTTTTTACACTTCTTTTTGGAATAACTAAATCGTCGTTTGGACCTACAATTGCACTGGTTGCTTTAAAAAATAGTACAGGTTCTTTTGGAACTTCCATACCACTTTCTGCTGCGTGTTTTGCATAATTTAAACCTACACAAACTATTTTTGAAGGTCTTACCAATGGTGCTCCTAAACGAACATCTTCATTAATTTCTGGGCAACTTGCTTGATTTTTTGCTAACCATTTTTCTAATTGCTCTAATCCATCGCCTCCAAAAAAAGCCTCGTTATAATCTTGTCCAAAACCAGAAACATCTATTCTTGTACCATCTTCTAATTGAACTCCTGGCTTTTCGGCTCCTGCTGTTCCAAATCTTATTAGTTTCATTTTCGTGTTTATTTAATTCTTATTAATCTCAAAAGTCCAAGCATCAAAAGATGGTAATTCTCTAAATTTAATTGTACTTGTATTTACAATCATTTTACCTTCTTGATACTTCCAATCCAAGTTTTTATCAACACCTAATAATTTTACTTTAGCGTTATTTCCAGGGTTAGGAATTGTTAACACCAACTCGTTATCTGGCCATTCAAAACTAATTGCATAAGTATTATTATTGTTTTGAGTATAACACAAATACGTTTCCATAGAACTATAAGTTCCTAAAATACCTGGTGTTGATTTATCTTTATCTTGAAAAAAGTTGGCCGCTGGTACAATCTCTTTTTTTGTATTTTTAGTACTCCAAAACAACGAAATTTCAGCATTTTGCTTATTTTCTTTGTATTTTATATAGATTGGATATGCAACCCCTTTTTTAAGTGTAATTACACCGTCTTTTGAAGCTCCAGTATCAGCTCCCATAACCTCAGCCTCATTTGCCGTTATTGTATTATTCTGATTCACAACCAACTTATTGTCAATAAAAACAGCAGCTTCATCATCAGCTTTTACTTCAAAAGTAAATTTTCCATTTTCAGGAGCTACAATAAAACCTTTCCATTCTGCTAAAAAATTATCCTCTTTTATACCTTTTAATGGTGCATTTCTAACCCATCTAAAATTAATATTTTCATCAATTCTTTCTTTATAAATTAGTTTTTCTTCTTCCATAATTTCAAATGGTTTAGAGCCATAAATTGCAGCGCCATTTATTTTTAACCAATCTCCTAATTGCGTTAATCTTTCTTGCTGAATCATTGGAATTTGACCATCTGCTTTTGGACCAACATTTAAAATCATACCTCCACCATTTGCAACAGTTTGCACAAAACGCGTAATTAAATCTTTTGAAGTTCCATATGCTGCTAAATCTTCATTTCTATTTAATCCAAAAGAACGTCCAATACCTCTAACTTCAGCCCAAGGTCTGTCTGTTACTTTAATTCCAGCACTATATTCTGGTGTTAAAAACCCAACATCTATACCGTGACCCCATCTATTATTTACAATTGCATCTTTTCCAACTAGATTATAATACCAGTTTATTAATTCTGCTGAATGCCATTGTTTTGCTGTATTGTACCACTCTCCATCGGTAAAAATTAATGATGGTTTGTATTCACTAACCAATTCTTTAAATTGAGGAATCATATATTCTTCAACATATTGTCCAATATTATCGTGTGGATCTGTATACCAACGGTGTAATGGATGGTTCCATTCTGCAAGTGAATAATACAATCCCATTTTTAAGTCCGTTTTACGAACTGCATTGGTTAACTCACCTACAATATCTCTTTTTGGCCCTGTATCTACAGTGTTCCAATTTCTATTGTATTTACTTGGCCATAAAGTATAACCATCGTGGTGTTTTGTAACTAAAACCACATATTTTGCTCCAGCATTTTCGAAAAGCTCTGCCCATTCTGCAGGATTAAAAAGTTCTGCCTTAAAATGATTTGTTAAATCGTTGTATTTAAAATCTTCTCCATATAATTTTTTCATAAAATTAGATCTTAAAGAATCTTTTAATTGTATGCCTCTTAAAAACCATTCTGCATAAGATTCTTTACCACCATATGCTGGCACAGAATACAAACCCCAGTGTACAAAAATCCCTAATTTAGCATTGCTAAACCATTCTGGAGACTGACGATTGTTAATTGCTTCTATAAGCTCTTCTTCGGTTTTTTCTTGTGCTTTTATCGAAAAATTTAATAACGTAACTGCACATATAAATAATACTATTTTTTTCATAATTATCCGTTTAATTTTATAAACCCACCATCTATTGGGTAATCTGTTCCTGTAATAAATCCTGCTTCATCAGAGCATAAAAACAATGCTAAATTAGCTATTTCTTCTGGCATTCCCATTCTTCCAATAGGTTGTGTTTTAGACAAAGCTTCAAACATCTCTTTTTCTTTTTCTGGATAATTTTTCTTAATAAAACCATCTACAAAAGGTGTATGCACTCTAGCAGGCGAAATACAATTACATCTAATTCCATCATTCACATAATCTTTTGCAACAGAATACGTCATAGTTAACACCGCACCTTTGGTCATTGAATACGCAAACCGATCTGAAATACCTACCGAAGATGCAATAGAAGCCATATTTAAAATAACACCTGCACTGTTTAATTTCATTATTGGGATACAAGCAGACATACAATTATAAATTCCTTTTATATTAACTTGATACAACCTATCTAAATCTTCTTCTGAAGTATTTTCAATATTTCCAACGTGGGCTATACCAGCATTATTGACTAAAATATCAATCTTTTTTTCTTCTGAAATAATTTTATCAACAACCTTTTTTACTTCATTTGAATTGGCAACATTACATTGATGTATTGTAATACCTCCACTATTATTTTCTACTTCGGAAAGTAATGTCTCTGAATTTTCAATATTTAATTCCAACACGTGAACCTGCGCTCCTTGAGCTGCAAATTTTAACGATATTGCTTTTCCAATTCCACTGGATCCGCCAGTTACAATTGCTATTTTATTATTTAAATTTAATAATGACATTTATTTTAATTTTAAAATAATTTCTACGATAATACCTATCTCATTTTAGGCTTCCTTCAACTTGTATTTCAACTTAACTATTAACTGTTTTAGTTCCAAATTCTCCCTACTGGAAACTCATAATCTTTTAATGATTGACTTTTTATTGTAATACTATAACCTGGTAATTTAGGAGGCATATATGCGCCTTTATTAATGATTACAGGATCTAAAAAGTGTTCATGTAAATGGTCTACATATTCTATAATTCTATCTTCTTTAGAAGCACTTATTGCAATATAATCTATCATAGATAAATGTTGTACATATTCACACAAACCAACACCACCAGCATGTGGACATACTGGAATTTTAAATTTTGCAGCCATTAATAAAATAGCAAGAATTTCATTAACTCCACCAACTCTACAACTATCTATCTGACAAACTTCTATAGCTTCAGCTTGCATTAATTGCTTAAACATAACTCTGTTTTGGCAATGTTCTCCTGTAGCCACTTTTATTGGCGCAACTGCTTTGGCAATTTTTGCATGACCTAAAATATCATCTGGACTTGTAGGTTCTTCAATCCAATAAGGATTAAATTTTGCCAGTTGAGCCATGTTTTCAATTGCTTCATCTACATCCCATTTTTGATTGGCATCCATCATTAACTTTAAATCGTCTCCAATTTCTTCTCTAATAATAGCTGCTCTTCGCATATCGTCTTGTAAATCGGAACCTACTTTTATTTTCATATGCTTAAAACCAGCTGCTTTTGCCTCACTACATAAACGCCTCATTTTAGCATCTGAATACCCTAACCAACCCGCTGAAGTTGTATATGCAGGATACCCATTTTTCAACAAATCATCAATTCTTTGTTGTTTTGTAGTTTCATTGTTTTTTAATAACGTTACCGCTTCGTCTGGAGTTATTGCATCTGTTATATAGGTAAAATCTATACATTTCACAAGTTCTTCAGGACTCATATCCGCCAATAATTTCCACAATGGTTTTTCTTCAACTTTTGCATATAAATCCCAAACAGCATTTACAATTGCTCCTGTTGCTAAGTGAATTACTCCTTTTTCTGGCCCCAACCATCTTAACTGACTATCTCCAGTAATCATTTTCCAAAAAGCGCCCATATCTTGGGTAAAGGATTCTAAACTTTCACCAATAATTAAATAGGAAAGTGATTTAATTGCGGCTACACACAACTCATTTCCTCTACCAATGGTGAATGTTAATCCGTGACCTTCAAATTTATTTGGATAATTTGTTTTTAAAATAACATACGCTGCGGAATAATCAGGATCTGGATTCATAGCATCGGATCCATCAAGTGATTTACTTGTAGGAAAACGTACATCTTTTACTTCAACAGCAGTAATAATAATTGGTTTCATCTGTAAAATTTTAGTGTTTTTTAAAGACTCAATGAAATACTCAAAATTATTAATATAAAATTTGATGTTTTACATTTCATAAAATACTTTAATCCATCCAAATTTATTGATTTTAGAAAGTTAAAACCACCTACTTTTTTACATAATATAATACTTTATTTGCACTAATTAGAGAAATGAAGACTTAAAAGCAAAATATTACGACTTTATCCCAAATTATTAGGTTGTTTTGTACTTTTTTAAATATTGTTTAGGTGAAAAATTTGTTATTTTTTTAAACTGGCGATTAAAATTTGACACATTATTAAAACCACACTCGTAACAAATAAATGTAATTGAATATTTGCCTTCAATTAACATTTTACAAGCAAATCCTATTCTTAATTCGTTTACATATTCTATAAATGTTTTTCTATGAATTCTTTTAAAATATCGGCTAAAAGAAGACGGATTCATACAAGCAACAGCTGCAACATTATTTAAGCTAATTGAAGTATTAAAATTTTTAAAAATATATTCATAAATTTTATCTAAATTTTTACTTTCAGTTTTATTAAATGAATTAATAAATCCTTCACTAGACAATAATTTATAATTATTATGTTTTGCCAAAGCATTTAAAATAGTTACAAAACTCATTACTTTTTGAAAGCCCGAAAGTGTAGCTAATTTTCTAATTTCTTGGATCGTTGATTTTTTTAAATCTATAAATTTTACGCCTCTTTTAGCTTTTAAAATAAGCTCTAGAATATGTGTCATTTCAGGAAGTTCAAAAAAAGCAGTTCCTAAAAATCCCTTTTTAAAATGAATTGCAATAGCTCTAGAAATTAATTTTGAACGTTCACTAAAATAAGCTTCATCATTCAACCACATATGCGGTAAATTTTCACCAATAAGCACAACTTCTCCAGCTTCAAATTTCTCGATACTATCTCCAATAAAACGAGTTCCCGTACTTTTTTCAATTAAAACTAATTCTAGCTCTGGATGATGATGCCAAATTTTCAAAAAACTTGGATAGCTGTTTTTAGTTACATTAAATGAATTGTTTTTTAAACTGCTTCTATCTAATAAATGAAGTTTCATATAATTAATTAATATTTATCTAACAATATTAATAAAAATATAGATTCATATGCAAAAAAAGTATTATAATTATTTTTAGTTTATAAATCGTATTAGGTGCTAATTTTAAAAAACAACTAAAATTAGTACCTTTCCTAACTATTAAACTATCAACCCATTAAACATGATACGAGCATGCTAAAAATTTTATATCATTATAAAATGGCTAATCTGCTAGACAGACAGGTAGCAAATCGTATAGTTATGCTGTCTCTTTTAACTTCAATCCAAATAAACTAGAATAGAAATATGACCTTTAAAAATTATAGAAATAGCTACATGAAAAAAGTTTTATTCGCATTGTTTACCTTATTTTTATTAAATAGCGGAAATGCACAACAAATTGACCTCAATAAATTAAAAGGTCTAAAAACAAGAGCAATTGGTCCTGCAGGAATGAGCGGAAGAATTACCGCAATTGATGTAGTAACAAATAATCCTGAAATTATTTATGTTGGAACTGCCTCTGGCGGCTTGTGGAAATCTGAGAGTGGTGGTGTAGATTGGACTCCAATTTTCGATAAACAAACAACAATGTCTATTGGAGCTGTTGCAATTCAACAAAATAATCCTGACGTTATTTGGGTAGGAACTGGAGAAGGAAACCCAAGAAACAGTTTAACTGGAGGTTATGGATTGTACAAAAGTTTAGATGCAGGTAAAACATGGAAATTAGTAGGATTAGAGAAAACTAGAAACATTCACAGAATAATAATTGATAAAGACAATCCAAATACCGTTTACATTGGCGCAATTGGATCTCCTTGGGGCGAACATCCAGAACGTGGTGTTTTTAAAACTACCGATGGTGGAAAAACATGGTACAAATCTTTATTTGTAAATAATAAAACTGGATGTGCAGATTTAGTTGTTGATCCAACCAACCCAAATAAATTAATTGCCGCAATGTGGGAACACAGAAGAAAACCTTGGACATTTAATTCTGGTGGTGAAGGATCTGGAATGTACATTACTTATGATGGCGGTGAAAACTGGAAAAAAACAACTTATAAGGAAGGATTACCAAGCGGAAATCTTGGTAGAATTGGTTTAGCAATTGCACCTAGTAATCCAAAATTTGTTTATGCTTTGGTTGAAGCAAAAAAGAATGCTTTATACAAGTCTGAAGATGGCGGAGATACTTGGAAAATGGTGAACAATAAATCCAGCGGGAGAGGATCAGATGGCATTGGAAACAGGCCTTTTTATTATTCCGATATTCACGTAGATCCAAAAAATGAAAATCGAATTTATTCTGTATTTACCTATGTAAATATAAGTGAAGATGGCGGGAAATCTTTTAAACAATTAATGCCTGCTTATGGAACTTCGGTTGGTGTACATCCAGATCATCATGCTTGGTGGATTCATCCAGAAGATCCAAATTATATGATTGATGGAAACGATGGTGGATTAAATATTACTCGAGATAGAGGAAAAACTTGGCGTTTTGCAGAAAATATTCCAGTTGCTCAATTTTACCATATTAGTGTTGATAATGAATTCCCTTACAATATTTATGGCGGAATGCAAGACAATGGTTCTTGGGTTGGACCAGCATATGTTTTAAAAGATCAAGGAATACGAAATTCTTACTGGCAAGAATTAATGTTTGGCGATGGCTTTGATGTTGTTCCAGATCCAAAAAATACACGTTATGGCTATGCAATGTCTCAAGAAGGCTCCGTAGGAAGGTACGATAGAGTTACAGGAAATACTAAAACTATTAAACCAACACACCCAAACCCAGATGTAAAATTACGCTTTAATTGGAATGCCGCAATTGCAATGAATCCTATTGATTCAGCAACTATTTATTTTGGAAGTCAATTTGTTCATAAATCTACAGATAAAGGTCATACTTGGGAACTAATTTCACCAGATTTAACAACAAATAATCCCGAAAAACAAAAACAACACGAAAGTGGTGGTATTACAATGGATGCTACAGGAGCTGAAAACCACTGTACAATTTTAGCAATTGAACCAAGCTCTTTTGATGAAAATATATTGTGGGTGGGAACCGATGATGGAAATATTCAATTAACTATAGATGGTGGTAAAGCGTGGACAAATGTTTCTCAAAACATAAAAGGAATGCCTTCTGAAGCTTGGGTTTCACAAATTAGAGCCTCAAAATTTACTAAAGGCGAAGCTTATGTTATTGTAAACAATTATAGACAATTCGATTTTACACCTTATTTATATAGAACACGTGATTTTGGTAAAAATTGGAAAAATCTATTAGTAGATAAAGACGAAACTTTTGGTTATACACTTTCTGTAATTCAAGATTTAGAAGCACCAAATTTATTGTTTTTAGGAACAGAATACGGTTTATATATTAGTATTGATGAAGGTGAAAAATGGACTAAATGGACAAACAACTATCCAAATGTTTCAACTATAGATTTAGCAATTCAGTCACGTGAACACGATTTGGTTATTGGTACTTTTGGAAGAGCAGCTTATGTTTTAGATGATATAAGACCGTTTAGAGCTTTAGCAAAAGAAGGTGCGAAGCTTCTAAACAAAACCTTACATGTATTTCAACCTCCAGCTGCTTTTATAACTCAAAATCAACAACCTACTGGAACACGATTTGGAGCAAATGCAATTTTTAATGGTGAAAATAGAGCAAAAGGAGCTATGATAACCTATAGTATTAACAATCCTGAAACAAATAAAACCGCAATAAAAGACGATAAAAAGAAGAAAAGCACTGAAAAAACTGCTTCAAAAGAAGAAAAACCATCCATAAAGTACGACTCTATTATTTTTGAAGTTTTTAATGATAAAAATAAATTAATACGCACTATAAAACAAAAAGCTCCAAAAGAAAACGGAGTACATAGAATGTATTGGTATATGGATGAAAAAGGAAAACAAAGACCTTCTAGAAGAAAACCAAGTAAGAATACTTCAGAGCCAGAAGGTGTTACAGTGTTGCCTGGAAACTATAAAATAAAACTTCATTATGGAAATGAAACTGCTACAGAAAAAATAGCGATTGCCTACGACCCAAGAGTTGAAATGCCTTTTGAAGTTTTAAAAAATAAATATGATTTATTAAAAAAGCTAGAAGACAAAATAAATGTTGCAGGTAAAGCAACCCAGCGTTTATTAACATCAAAAGAAATAGTTGAAGATTATCAAAAACGTATTAAGTCTCAAAAAAAGCAAAAAAAATATGAAGATCTTTTAAAATCTCACAAAGAAATTTTAACCACCATTAACAGTTTATTAGACGATATGATGGGTAAAGAAGACAAAAGACAAGGTATTACAGCAACAGAGTTTCCTAGTGCAATTTCTTACTTGTACACAGCCAGAAGATATGTAAATGCTTTATTACAAAATCCTGGAAAAACAGAAACTATTTTGGTAAAAAATGCTGACAAAAAGGTAAGTGACGTAATTTCTAAAATTAATAAATTTTACAAAACCGATTGGTTGAATTACAAAAACAATGTTGAGCATTTAAAACTTTCTCCTTTTGAAGAAGTTAAAGCACTTGACTATAAATAATCACGTAAAGTGGAAATTACTTACAAGCAAAATATCTAATCAAATAGTATAAAACTCTTTAATCTTTTATACTATTTGATGGGATTCCAGCCTTGCGCAGTTAGTTCAATTTGCTGCCCTGCTCTTGTTACTAGATTAACACCTTGATTTTTATCTGTAATATGACCTATTACGGTTAAATGTGGGTTTCCTTTTATTTTTAAAAAATCCTCTTGCGAAATTGTAAACAATAATTCGTAATCTTCACCACCACTTAATGCAATAGTTGTACTATTTAAATCAAATTCTTCACAAGTAGCAATAACTTGAGGATCTAACGGAATTTTTTCTTCATATAAATTACAACCTACTTTAGATTGGTCGCAAATATGCAAAATCTCAGAAGAAAGCCCGTCTGAAATATCAATCATAGCTGTTGGTTTCACATCTAAATCCTTCAATAATTTAATTATATCTTTTCTAGCTTCTGGCTTTAACTGCCTTTCAATCAAGTAAGAATAATTTGTTAAATCTGGCTGTGAGTTTGGATTTACTTCAAAAACCTGCTTTTCTCTTTCCAGCACTTGCAATCCTAAATATGCAGCACCTAAATCGCCAGTAACCACTAATAAATCATTTTGTTTTGCGGTATTTCTACATACGACATCTTCTGCATTTACTGCTCCAATTGCGGTAATACTAATTAACAAACCTGTAACTGAAGAAGTCGTATCTCCTCCAACCAAATCTATAGTATAATTTTTACAAGCCAAGTGAATTCCTTCATATAATTCTTCAATAGCTTCTAACGGAAAACGGTTAGAAACTGCAATTGAAACGGTAATTTGCGAAGCCGTTCCGTTCATTGCATAAACATCGGATAAATTTGCCATTACTGCTTTATAACCCAAGTGTTTTAAAGGCATATAACTTAAATCAAAATGAACTCCTTCAATCAATAAATCGGTTGTAACTAACACTTGTTTATTTTTAAAGTCCAAAACAGCAGCATCATCACCAACTCCTTTTATAGTAGTTGAATGTGCTATTTTAAAGTTTTGAGTTAAATGCTTTATAAGTCCAAATTCACCTAATTCAGACAAACTTGTGCGTGCTTGGTTTTTATCTTCTATCATTTTGCAAAGATAAATCTTTATAGGAAATAGCAATTACACTATCAATTATATTCATATTAAAAAAATACTATAAATCATTTTTTGTGCCTATATTTGCACTAATTTAGAATTAATCTATATAAGCAATATGATAAAAGTTTCAGACATAGCAAAAAAGAAAGTTATAGAGCTTATGACCGATGACGGCTATAACCCAGAAGTTGATTTTGTGAGAGTTGGTGTTAAAAGTGGTGGTTGCTCAGGACTTTCTTACGATTTAAAATTTGATAAAGAAAATCAAAATGAAGATAAAGTTTTTGAAGATAATGGTGTAAAAATTATTGTAGACAAAAAAAGCTTCCTGTACTTGGTTGGTACAACATTAGAATATTCTGGCGGATTAAACGGAACAGGTTTTGTTTTTAACAACCCTAATGCACAACGTACTTGTGGCTGTGGCGAATCATTTTCTCTATAGTTAAAAGTATTAAGCAACAAAGTTGTTGATGAATTACTATTAAAAACTAAGAGTATTTCTAAACAATAATCTAAATTTATCTCTTAATTTTAAAAAACAGTGAAATAGATTAACCTTTTTAATAATGAGTTTTTTATTATTGAAATTTTAATCTTTAAATACAAGTTGAATGAACAAGTTTACTGAAGACGATTTAAAAAAAGAACTCGAAACAAAAGAGTACGAATACGGTTTTTACACAGAAATAGAAGCCGATAAGTTTCCTATTGGTTTAAATGAAGAAGTTGTAATTGCAATTTCTAAAAAGAAAAATGAACCAGAATGGATGACTCTATGGCGTTTGGAAGCTTTCAAAGTTTGGAAAGAAATGAAAGAACCAGATTGGGCAAATGTTAATTATGAAAAACCAAAATTTCAAGACATTAGCTACTACTCTGCTCCAATTCAAAAACCAAAATTAGACAGTTTAGACCAAGTTGATCCAGAATTACTAAAAACGTTTGAAAAACTTGGAATCTCTATAGATGAACAAAAGCGCTTATCAAACGTAGCGGTTGATATTGTAATTGACTCTGTTTCGGTTGCAACATCTTTCAAAAAAACATTAAAAGAAAAAGGTATTATTTTTATGCCAATTTCTGAAGCCATTCAAGAACATCCAGAATTGGTGAGAAAATATTTAGGAACAATTGTACCTACTACAGATAATTTTTATGCAGCATTAAATTCTGCTGTTTTTTCAGATGGTTCTTTTTGTTACATTCCAAAAGGAGTAACCTGCCCAATGGAACTTTCAACCTATTTTAGAATAAATGAAGGTGGAACAGGTCAATTTGAACGCACACTTGTTATTGCAGATGAAGGTAGTTTTGTAAGTTATTTAGAAGGCTGTACCGCTCCTGCACGTGACGAAAACCAATTGCATGCTGCGGTTGTAGAATTAATTGCTTTAGATAATGCCGAAATAAAATACTCAACGGTACAAAACTGGTTTCCTGGTGATGCTGAAGGAAAAGGTGGTGTTTACAACTTTGTAACTAAAAGAGGTTTGTGCGAAAAAAATGCCAAAATTTCTTGGACACAAGTAGAAACTGGAAGTGCTGTTACTTGGAAATATCCGAGTTGTATTTTAAAAGGTGACAATTCTGTTGGAGAGTTTTATTCTATAGCAGTTACAAACAATCATCAACAAGCAGATACTGGTACTAAAATGATTCATTTAGGAAATAATACAAAAAGTACTATTATTTCTAAAGGAATTTCAGCTGGAAAATCTCAAAATTCATATAGAGGTTTAGTACAAGTAGGCGCAAGAGCAAAAAATGCACGTAATTTTTCGCAATGCGATTCTTTATTAATGGGAAATAAATGTGGCGCACATACATTTCCTTATATAGAAGCCAGAAATAAAACAGCACAAATTGAACACGAAGCAACCACTAGTAAAATTGGTGAAGATCAATTATTTTATTGCAATCAACGTGGTATAGATACAGAAAAAGCCATTGCGCTAATTGTAAACGGCTTTAGCAAAGAAGTACTAAATAAATTACCAATGGAATTTGCAGTAGAAGCTCAAAAATTACTAGAAATTTCACTTGAGGGTTCTGTTGGATAAAATTATCCTAAGCTTCTAAAAGAAGAGTATTAAAATTGAAGATAACAATTACACCCTTCAACAAATAAACGAATAAACGAATATTGAAAATGTTAAAAGTAAAAAATTTACACGCAAGTATTAACGATAAAGAGATTTTAAAAGGTATAAATCTTGAAATAAAAGCTGGAGAAGTTCACGCAATTATGGGGCCAAATGGTTCTGGAAAAAGTACACTTTCTGCAGTAATTGCAGGAAAAGAAGAATACGAGGTTACCAAAGGATCTGTAATTTTAAACAATGAAGATCTAGAAGATTTAGCTCCAGAAGAAAGAGCACACAAAGGTATTTTCTTATCGTTTCAATATCCTGTTGAAATTCCTGGCGTTACAGTTACAAACTTTATTAAAACAGCCATTAACGAAACACGTAAAGCAAAAGGTTTAGAAGATTTACCAGCAAAAGATATGCTAAAACTTATTCGTGAAAAGGCAGATTTATTAGAAATTGATCGTAAATTTTTATCCCGTTCATTAAACGAAGGTTTTTCAGGAGGAGAAAAAAAACGTAACGAAATTTTTCAAATGGCAATGTTAGAGCCAAAACTAGCAATATTAGACGAAACAGATTCTGGTTTAGATATTGATGCCTTAAAAGTAGTTGCAAATGGTGTTAACAAATTAAAAAGCAAAGACAACGCTGTATTAGTAATTACGCACTACCAACGCCTATTAGATTATATTGTACCTGATTTTGTACACGTTTTACACAATGGTAAAATTGTAAAATCTGGAGGTAAAGAACTTGCCCTTGAATTAGAAGAAAAAGGATACGACTGGGTAAAATAAAAATATTAAAGTAAACAGTTACAGTTACAATAAGTGGTAAAAATTAACTTCTGAAACTGAAAACTGAAAACTCATAAAAAATGGATTTAAAAGAAAAATTAGTTTCTTCGTTTTTAGCATTTGAAAATAAAGGTGGATTGGATTTAGACTCGAACGTACATAACATACGTACCAAAGCAATTCAAAATTTTGAACAAGAAGGTTTTCCTACAAAAAAAGATGAAGAATGGAAATATACTAGTTTAAATAGTGTATTAAAACACGATTTTAGTTTATTTCCTGAAACAGCAAAACCAGTTGGTTTTAAAAATGTAAAGGAATATTTAATAAATGATATAGAATCGTACACATTAATATTTATTGACGGTGTATTTAGCTCATTTTTATCAGATACTACGCACGATGATTGCGATGTTTGTGTATTATCATCCGCTTTAACACGCCCAAAATATAAAATGGTAGTTGATAATTATTTCAACACCATTGCTAAAAACAACAATAGTTTAACCGATTTAAATACGGCTTTCTCAGTTGAAGGTGCATTTATCAACATTCCAAAAAACACCATTGTACCAAAACCCATTCAAATATTAAACTTTTCTACAGGTAGTGAAAAAGAAGTAATGCTTCAGCCAAGAAACTTGGTAGTTGTTGGAGAAAATTCTCATGTTCAAATTATTGAACGTCACCAAAATTTATCAAAAAATACAGTACTTACAAATGCCGTTACCGAAATTTTTGTTCATAAAAGAGCTATTGTAGATTACTATAAAATTCAAAATGATACAGAAAACGCTTCATTAGTAGACAGTACTTTTGTTTCACAAAAACAGCAAAGTGTAGCCTCGGTTCATACGTATTCTTTTGGCGGAAAATTAATCAGAAATAATTTAGAATTTTATCATGAAGGCGAACACATTACTTCAAATCTAAATGGTATTTCTATTCTAAATAAAAAGCAACATGTAGACAATCACACCTTGGTAAATCATAAATTTCCAAATTGCGAAAGTCACGAATTGTACAAAGGTATTTACGCAGATAAATCAACAGGTGTTTTTAACGGAAAGGTAATTGTACAACAAGAAGCTCAAAAAACAAATGCATTTCAACAAAATAATAATATCTTAATTGATGATGGCGCAAGTATTAACGCTAAACCTCAATTAGAAATTTTTGCTGATGATGTAAAATGTTCTCACGGATGTACTATTGGGCAATTAGATGAAAGTGCATTGTTTTATATGCAATCTAGAGGAATACCTAAAAAAGAAGCCAAAGCATTATTACTATTTGCTTTTGGAAATGATGTGGTTGAAAAAATTAAAATTCCACAGCTAAAAACTAGAATAACTAAGTTAATTGCTAAAAATTTAGGTGTTAGTTTAGGTTTTGACTTTTAACAATTTTTAAACTATAATTACAAACGAATAGTTATCTTCGACAAGATTAACACGATGTAATACAACTAAAAAGAGCCCAATTATTTATAAATAATTGGGCTCTTTTTAGTATATCTTTTAATCAACAACATCATGAATCACAGTATGATTTCCGTTATTCCAAACAGTTAAAATATCTGTAGCTACTTGAGCACCACTTCCTGCAGCAATTGCATATTGACTTCTCCAACCAGCTAAAACACCCGCAACATAAATTCCTTCAGCTACTAAATGATTGTTATTTTTAAGCATAATTTTTTGTTTTTGGGGAGAAATACTAGTATGCGGAATAACGTATTGCATTAATCCTTCAATATTAAACAAATTAGACGGTCCAACTGCTACAACAACTATTGAAACAGCATACTCATTTTTATTTGTTTTAACGGTAAAATTTGGTGATTCTCCTTTTATAGAAACCACTTTTTCTTTTTCTATTTGAACAACATGAGGAAAATTTTCAGCCAATTGTTGTAGTCCTTTTTTAAGAATATCAATTCCTTTTGTTCCTTTTTTAAAACCTAAAACATTGTTTAATTCCGCATTATTTAAAGCTGACGCTTTTTGATGGGTTACAATTCCAATTTTTTTCCCGTCAGCAAAGGGTTTAGCAATTGCAGAACCTAAAATTAATGCACCTGATAATCCTGCTGCACTTCCACCAATAATTAAAACATCAAAAGATTTCATACTACGAAATTTAGGTAATCAAACCTTGAATATTTGAAGCAAATAATTTTACAGCAATTGCTAAAAGAATTACTCCAAACACTTTTCTAATAATTAATATGCCGTTATCTCCAATAAACTTCCCTAATTTATTTGAAGTTTTAAGTACTATAAACATAAAAAACAAATTAATAATAATTGCAATTAAAATATTAATAGTTTCAAACTCTGCGCGTAAAGAAAGTAAGGTTGTTAAACTTCCTGGCCCAGCAATTAAAGGAAATGCTAATGGAAAAACAGAAATTGTACGAGCATTTGTTTCTTCTTCTTTATATAATGATACTCCTAAGATCATTTCTAAGGCAATAAAAAATAAAATAAAAGCACCTGCTACTGCAAAAGAGTTTACATCAATTCCAATTAAGTTTAAAATACTTTTTCCTAAAAATAAAAAAGCAATCATTATTACTCCAGCAATAATTGAGGCTTTTTCAGATTGAATATTTCCAAATTTTGCACGTAAATCAATAATAATTGGAATATTTCCAATTACATCAATAACTGCAAACAATATCATTGTTGCAGTAAGTATTTCTTTAAAATTAACTAACATTCTACATTAATTTGAGTTAAGGTTATCAAAAGTAGATAATCCTTTAATATTAATAACAAATTTAGTATAAAAAGATTATTTTTGCCGTATGTTTCAATTAGGAAAAACCATAGTTTCAGAAGATATTATCGAAAAAGATTTTGTCTGTAATTTAAATGCCTGTAAAGGTAAATGTTGTATTGATGGCGAAGCTGGAGCGCCATTAGAAGAGAGCGAACTTCAAATTTTATTGGATATTTATCCAAAAGTAAAACCTTTTTTGCGAAAAGAAGGTATAAAAGCTATTGAAGAACAAGGTTTATTTATTACTAATGAAGGTGATTATGAAACAACTTTAATAGATGATAAGGATTGTGCTTTTGTTACTTTCGACAAAAATAATATGGCAAAATGCGGCATTGAAGAAGCTTATAATCAAGGGTTAATTAAATGGAAAAAACCGATATCTTGTCATTTATATCCTGTTAGAATTATGGATTACAGCGAATTTTCTGCTGTAAACTATCATAAATGGCCAATTTGCGATGATGCTTGTGTTTTAGGAAAAGAACTTCAAGTGCCTGTATATAAATTTGTAAAAGAAGCATTAATTCGGAAATTCGGTAAAAATTGGTACGCCGAATTAGAAAAGGTGGCAGAAAATCACAAATTCTAGACTACTTATGTAACTTAAGTTTCATAAGTAGATAAGTCATTTTGTAGTTTTACAAAAAGACTATTAAAGAGATTTTAAACTATGTTTAAAACCAACAACTTATTCGGTGTTCTTATTGTAATTTTCAGTATTCAAAGCGCCCTTGCCCAAGAATTAACTTCAAAAATAATTGACAGCACATTTATTGAATTAAGTGTAAAACCAAACACAACTGCTAAAGTTGATGACTTAATTGATCTTTACAAAAAAGCCTATAAAAATAAACTTACCAACGAAGCCATTTTAGATGAAGCAATTATAGTTTCAGAAAAATTATTGTATTTAAAAGGTTTAGGTGAAAGTTATGATAGAAGAGGTCTGGTGGCGAGATACAATAACGACTTTAGTAAATCTGTAACCTATCATAAAAGAGCACTCAATTATTTAAACAAAGCAACCGATACTTTATTGATTATAAAATGCCTTAATAATTTAGGAGTAAGCTACAGAAAGTTAAACTTAGAAAAGGAAGCTTTTCAATATTATTTTCAGGCGTTAGATCTTTCAGAAAAAATAAAACATGAAAGAAGTATTACCATTGCTTTAAACGGAATTGGAAATGTTTTTATTGAAACCAAAGAATACGATAAGGCATTGTATTACTTTAAAAAAGTATATGCTTTTGACCTTAAAAACGAAAACATTAAAGGTCAGGAATATAGCTTATCAAATATTGGTGAAGCTTATTTATATGAAAAAGAATATGATTCTGCTTTTTTCTATATAAATAGAGCGTTGCAATTAACCATAGAACACAAACATAAATCTAGTGAAGCAATACGGTACAATTTATTAGGATTACTGTTTCAAAAAAAAGGAGATTTTAGTAAATCTACCGAATCTTACAAAGAAGCAATTCCTTTATTTACCAAATCTAATAATATTAGATATTTAAGTAATACTTTAATAAATATTGGTAAAAATCAATTAAATACAGGCAGTTATAAAGACGCTGGAGAAAATATAAAATTAGGTTTAAATAATGCGAAAATTATTAAATCAAAAGAAAATATTTCGCTGGGCTACAATGCTTTAGTAAGTTATTATACCGTAATTAAAGATTATAAAAATGCATTAAATGCACATAAATTAGCAACAGCTTTTAATGATAGTATTTTAAACCACGCATCTCAAGAAAGTATTATTAGTACACAAATAGCTTACGAAACTGCTAAAAAAGATGAAGCTATTCAAAAATTAGGTGTTGAAAAAGAACGGATTCAACAAAATGCAAATACTAGTAAAAACAGGTTACTGTATTCAATATTAGGAAGTTCTGGGGTTGTTGGTGCTTTGGTTATATTTTTCTTTTTATACAGAAAGAATTCTGATAATAAATTAGATCAAAAAAATTCGGAATTACAGAAATACATGCTTCAAATTGATCAATTAAAAGATAAAGTAGCAAATACAACCAACACTTCAAAACAACAATTTGTTGAAAAATATAGTGAGTTCGATTTATCTAAAAGAGAGATAGAAGTACTAACACTTATTTCAAAAGGATTTACAAATAGTGAGATTTCTGAACAATTATTTGTGTCTCAAAATACCATAAAAACGCACATAAAAAATATCTACTTAAAACTTGATGTAAAAAACAGAATTCAAGCTTTAAAAAAGATTGGCATCTAAAAAAAACCTTATTTTATTGATCTTATAACTACAAAACCACCCTAAAGGGTGAGGTTTATCACTTAAACAAATGACTGCCAAATTAGCTCATTAAAGTAATTTTATACTCTAATTTAAAAATTACTAAAAATGAAAAGCAAACAACTATTACTTCCTAAAATTCTATTACTTTTTGGATTATTCTTTTTAATTCCAAATCATGTAGAAGGTCAGTTTTTAAAAAAATTAAAACAAAAAGCCGAAAAGAAAATTGAACGCGAAGCAGAAAAACGTGCAGAACGCCGTGTAAATAAAAAAATTGATAAACAATTTGATAAAGCCGAAGATGTATTAGATGGTAAAAAGAAAACGGATAAAAATTCAGAAAAAGGGAATACCAATACCAACCAAAATACGCAAGGAAACAATCCTCAAAACCAAGATGCTTCACAAACAAACGGAACAACTGTAAATAAACCAAACCTTGTTTGGAGCAGCTTCGATTTTGTGCCAGGTGATGAAGTTATTTTTGAAGATATTCCCAGTACCGATGAGGAAAGTGGAGAGTTTCCAAGTCGCTGGGATTTAGTAAGCGGGCAAGTTGAAATTGCAAATGTTGATGGAGAAACTGTGATGATGTTTGTAGATGGAGGTGAAATTGTACCATATTTAAAAAATTCGTCAACTGATTATTTACCAGAAATTTTTACTATTGAATTTGATTTTTACAAGCCTGCAGGTGGTAATCGTTTATCGTTTTATTTAACCGATCAAAAAAATCAGAGAAATAAACATGTGTACGATAATGCTCAAGAATTTGATGTAACACCTATACGAGTTGATGCTCCTGAAGGTTCGGCTGTCATGCATTCAGGAAGAGATTCTAACTATTGTAAAAATGGATGTTGGACACATGTTTCTATTGCCTATACCAAAGGAAAACTAAAAGTGTATTTAGACGATACTCGATTAGTCAATATTCCACATTATTCGTTTAATCCAACAGGATTTACAATGTATCCATATTTTGCTAGTGCCAAAGATAACAAAGCATTCTATGTGAAAAATCTACGTATTGCCAAAGGCGGTGTAAAATACTACGACCGAGTACTTTCTGAAGGAAAAATTATCGTAAACGGAATAAAATTCGACGTTAACAAAGCTACTTTAAAGCCTGAAAGTATGGGGCCAATTAATGAAATCTATAAATTAATGGTAAATAACCCAACGGTTAATTTTAGCGTTGAAGGGCATACAGATAGTGATGGAAATGATGCTAGCAACCAAACCTTATCTGAAGCGAGAGGAAAATCTGTTATGAACAAGTTAATTGAAATGGGAATTTCAGAAAACCGACTAAAATCAACTGGTTTTGGAGAAAGTAAACCTCTTGATAATAATAGTACCGCTGAAGGAAAAGCGAATAACCGTAGGGTAGAATTTGTAAAATTTTCTAGGACTTCAAATAATAGTAACAATAGCAATTCAACATTTGATAACATTGATAAAAAAATGATTGGTGAAAAACTTGAGTCATTGCCAGAAAGTTTTAATATTCCTATTTCAAACAATTCAGGTATTGTAAATGGAAAAGGAACCATTATTCTTTATGCAACTTCAGATGGGAATATGGGGAAAATGCAAATTTTAGATGTCGATAAAGAAGATAATTACAAGCTTACTGTAAAATATGTAACCTATAATTATAACGGCTCTATTCATAGTCAATCTAATATTCTAAAAGTACCAGGAACGTATACGTGTGATTTAGACAAAGGAAATATTGAAGATGTCTTGAGATCTGATGAAGATTTTTGGTTTAGTAAAGTAGATAAAACAACCTCATCAATAAAAGCTTCGGATACATCAATTCTAAAAATTTTAAAATAATATAAAAATCGCAGAAAATGAAAAAATTAAGCATCATTCTTTCTTTAGCAATCATATTAATTAGCTGCAAAGGAAACAGTCAGAATACCATAAAACGATACGACATAAAATCAGGAATTATTGAATACAAAACTACTATAACTGGCAAAGTTATGGGAAGCAAAATATCAGGTAGCGGAGAGGAAAATTTATATTTTAAAGATTATGGAGCTGTTGAAATAAAGGAAGTAACATCTTCCCAAACATCAGTAATGAAATTTTTTGGAAAGGAAAAAAAAGAAACGACAACATCGCATACTATGAGTAAAATTGACAATGGTAAAACATACATTGTTGATTTTGATAACGAACTTATAACCTCAACAAATAATATGGGAATAGCTTTAATGGGAAATAAAGCCGATGCCCAACAAACTGGTAAAGATATAATGATTGCAATAGGTGGTGAAAAAGTTGGTGATGAAACATTTATGGGTTATAAGTGTGAAATTTGGTCGCTTATGGGTGCAAAACAATGGTTACATAAAGGGGTAATGCTAAAATTAGAAGCAACTACTTTAGGCATAAAAACATTAACCGAAGCTATTTCTGTTAAGCTCGATGTTTCCGTGCCAGACGAAAAATTCAATTTGCCAAAATTTAAAATTCAAGAATCTGAAATACAAATGAATACTAGCGAATTTGAAGAAGGAATGGATGGAATGGATGCTGAAATGGAAAAAATAGCAAAAATGAGTTATGAAGAATGGAAAAAAGGAGCCATTGCTAATGATGAAGAAATGAGAGAAATGAGCGAAGAAGAATTACGTCAAACGTACGACATGATTCAAAGAATGATAAAAATGAAAAAGGGGGAATAATTACTAAATAAAATTGCTATGAGAAAGATATTCCTATTTCTTATTTTATGTTTTGTTATTTCAACAAATGCACAAGATTTTAAACCATACAAAGTAAAGTCGGGGAAAATAATCTATGAAAAATTAAAGTATTCAACAGTTTCAGGATATTCAAAAAAAAATGGTATTGAAACAAGTTATAGTAAACAAGTGCCATATGTAGCTGAACAAGTTGTTTATTATTGGGATGAATTTGGTGATGTAGCTTTTGAAGAAACATATCAAGTTTCAAAATTTGGAGGAAAATTGCTTCCTGAAAAAGTAAAAACAGCAGAGCGCTTGTGGGTTGATGAACATCGTTATTATTTTGATGTTGAAAAAAATAAAGTAAGTGACGATCCATATCCTTTAAGAATAAAATGCAGAAAGCATTTTCAATACTATCAAATAAAAGATTCTTGGATTGAAACTTTGTATATGGGCGTCGAAAAATCTGGAACCAAAGAAATTCTAGGAATACAAGCCGATTATTACAACATCAGTAAATATAATGATATCTACGCTTGGAAAGGGTTGGTTTTAAAAGATAAGAGCTTTTCTACAAGTGGTTCAAATGGGCCTAGAAATACTATTGAAAGAGCAAAAGTGGCTGTGAAAATTGATACTACAACAATAGTAAGTGAAGAATTGTTCAATCCTATTTGGTTAAAACGCGAAAAATTATACAAAAGTTTAGACGAAAATAAGATTGTAGAAATTATAGATGCACGACCAGATGTAACTGAACAAGCAGATCATATTGAAGGTATTCAACTACAAAAAAACGATATTTTATTGTTTGTAACTTCAAAACTAACCATTGGTAAAATGCAAGTTTTAGAGATTGATAAGGATAATCATCTAACCATAAAATACAACCTTTATAGCTACAATACTATTATTGATTGGGGTAATCCATTTAGAATTAAAAATAATGCTGTTATAAATATTGATAATCCAATTGTAAAAGATGTAGCCGATGAGGAACTAGATTTTAAGTGGAATATTACTGCTAACAACCCAACGCTATTTCCTAAAAACAATATCAGTCTTTTTTTATTAAAACCAAGTAGAACAAAAACATTAGAAATTAAAAAATTCAATAGAAAACATTAAACAAAATATTATGAAAAAATTAGTAATCACATTTATTATTATTATTTGTAGTTTTTCTTTAAAAGCACAAGAATCTAAAATAACAGGAAACTGGCAACTAACCAAAGTTGAGGTAAATAACGAAATAGAAACAGATGTAAAAGTAGTGTTTATTTTTTCTGAAAAAGGAGTTCTAAAAGCCGCCAGAGATACAGAGTCAAGAACAATTGATGCAGGTTCTTGGAAATACAATAAAAAAGAAAAAACTATTGTAATGAAAAGTGACTTGGACAAAGATTTTAATGGAGACGCAGTAGTTATAAAAATAAATGACAAAGAACTAGTTTATAAAAAAGAAGGAGCCATTTGGACCTTTAGCAAATTAGCTAAATTGAATTCTCCAGCTAAAATTGAAATGGAAAAACCAACACTTTCATTTGAAAGAGCCGAAATGTATGATGAAGAAGGTAATTTTAATTATAAAGAAGCAGATGCAAAATTACCTTGGAAAATTGAAACCATTGTAAACTATTTAAAAGATTATACTGAAATGGTTTACAATGTAACCGGTTTTCCAGACAATCAAGATCCATTTGCTTGGGTTGAAAGTGAAAAAATAAACTATAATGAAGTTGAACAAACTATTGATGTTAGAGAATACTCCTACTCTCAAAACGATTATATAGATATGATGGAAGACCCTATTTTGATGAACGACCTATCGGAATATACGGAGGGTTTTATGTTTTTCCCAAAGGATAATTTAGATATTTATCAAATAGTTGGTACAGAAAAATTAGAAACTCCTGCTGGTGCATTTGAATGTACCATTGTTGAAGGTTATGGCAGATTTGACGATAAAGTTCAGTATTGGATGGTAAAAAATAAACCAGGTGTACTTGCTAAAGTAATTAAAGTAAAAGACGCTCCAGTTCCTTATGGTACTACAAATGTGTACATCCTAAAAGAAATAAAATAAAAATTAAAAAAGATCCTTAAATTTAGATTTCTAAGAACAACAAGTAATTATTTTAAAAAGTTCAAGCTTAAAAACTTGAATTTTTTTTGTAAAAAAAAACCAAACTTAAAATTTGTTATACAATCCCAACAAAACATACTATTGAGCAACAATTTCAATCTGTATATTATTGATTTTCAGTTTTAAGGACTAATTAATCGTTTATTGCAAATTACCCAGAATGTTAAAAACTTATTGGCAAATGTGGATAAGTACTCCTTTCTTTTTCATTATTTTTTTCCAATCTTTGTTTTTCTCGTTTCGTAGAAAACTGCAACTATTAAAACTAAAAAAATAAGAACTAAAATGTCGTTTATTGAACCTATTTTACAAGAAAACAAAGATCGCTTTGTAATTTTCCCTATTCAACACCAAGATATTTGGGAATGGTACAAAAAACAAGAAGCTAGTATTTGGACTGCTGAAGAAATTGATTTACACCAAGATGTAATAGATTGGGAAAATAAATTAACCGATGATGAACGTTACTTTATAAAACACATTTTAGCATTTTTTGCTGCTTCAGATGGTATTGTAAATGAAAATTTAGCTGAAAATTTTGTAAGCGAAGTTCAATATTCTGAAGCAAAATTCTTTTATGGTTTTCAAATAATGATGGAAAATATTCACTCAGAAGTATATTCATTATTAATTGACACCTATGTAAAAAATGAAGTTGAAAAAAACGAATTATTTCAAGCAATTGAAGTATTTCCTGCCATAAAATTAAAAGCAGACTGGGCATTAAAATGGATTGAAAGTCCAAGTTTTGCAGAACGACTAATTGCTTTTGCTGCTGTAGAAGGTATCTTCTTTTCAGGTAGTTTCTGCTCTATTTTCTGGCTTAAAAAACGCGGATTGTTACCTGGATTAACATTCTCTAACGAATTAATTTCTAGAGATGAAGGCTTGCATTGCGATTTTGCCGTGCATTTACACAACAACCACATTGTAAATAAAGTTCCAAAAGAACGTATTACAGAAATTTTAGTTGACGCACTTGATATTGAACGTAAGTTTATTACCGAATCGCTTCCTGTAAGTTTAATTGGAATGAATGCTAAATTAATGACACAATATTTAGAATTTGTAACCGATAGATTGTTAATGGAATTTGGTTGTGATAAAGTTTACAACGCATCTAACCCATTTGATTTTATGGAAATGATTTCTTTAGAAGGTAAAACAAATTTCTTTGAAAAACGTGTTTCAGAATATCAAAAAGCAGGCGTTAAAAGTGGCGGAACTGGAAGCATTAGTTTCGACGCTGACTTTTAGGTTTATGTAATCTAAAATCTTTTCAAATTACAATATACCCCAATTGAAATTTGAGTTTTCAAAAATCAATAGAATAACTGTATATAAAAAATATTAACTTTTAAATTCAACTACTAACTAATGTTTGTACTAAAAAGAGACGGAAGAAAAGAACCTGTAATGTTCGATAAAATTACAGCAAGAGTAAGAAAAATGTGTTATGGCTTAAATAAGTTAGTAGATCCTGTAAAGGTTGCTATGCGAGTTATTGAAGGCTTATACGATGGTGTAACTACTTCCGAACTCGATAATTTAGCGGCAGAAACAGCTGCAACTATGACTGTGCAACATCCAGATTATGCACGTTTAGCTGCTAGAATTGCTGTTTCTAACCTGCATAAAAATACCAAAAAAACATTTTCTGATGTAATGACAGATTTATACAATTATGTAAATCCGCGTACAGGAAAAAAAGCTCCATTATTATCTGATGAAACTTATAAAGTAATTATGGATAATGCTGCAAAATTAGATTCAACCATTATTTATAATAGAGATTTTGGGTACGATTATTTTGGGTTTAAAACCTTAGAACGTTCGTATTTATTAAAATTAAATGGAGAAATTGCTGAGCGTCCACAGCATATGTTAATGCGTGTTGCAATTGGAATTCATCAAAATGATATTGACGAAGCCATAGAAACATACGAGTTAATGTCTAAAAAAATATTTACACACGCAACTCCTACCCTTTTTAACTCTGGAACACCAAAACCTCAAATGTCTTCTTGTTTCTTATTGCAAATTCAAGACGATAGTATAGATGGTATATACGATACTTTAAAACAAACTGCTAAAATATCACAATCTGCTGGTGGTATAGGGCTATCAATTCACAATGTACGCGCAACTGGTTCTTATATTAGAGGAACAAACGGAACTTCAAACGGAATAGTACCAATGCTAAAAGTATATAACGACACAGCGCGTTATGTAGATCAAGGTGGCGGAAAACGTAAAGGATCTTTTGCCATTTATATGGAACCTTGGCATGCCGATGTTTTTGACTTTTTAGACCTTAGAAAAAATACTGGAGCTGAAGAAAAACGTGCACGCGATTTATTTTACGCTATGTGGATTCCAGATTTATTTATGAAACGTGTTGAAGAAAATGGAACCTGGACATTAATGTGTCCAAACGAATGTCCACATTTATTTGACACTTATGGAGATGAATTTGAAAAACTATATACAGGGTATGAAAAAGTAGGAAAAGGACGCAAAACAATTAAAGCTAGAGAACTTTGGGAAAAGATCTTAGAAGCTCAAATTGAAACTGGAAATCCGTATATGTTGTACAAAGATGCAGCAAACAGAAAATCGAATCAAAAGAATTTAGGAACCATTCGTTCGTCAAATTTATGTACTGAAATAATGGAGTATACTGCAAAAGATGAGGTTGCTGTTTGTAACTTGGCATCTATTGCAATACCAATGTTTGTTGAAGAAAATAAAGAAGGTAAGAAATTTTTCAACCATCAAAAACTTTATAAAGTCACCAAAAAAATAACACGTAATTTAGATACAGTTATAGATCGAAACTATTATCCAGTAAAAGAAGCTGAAAATTCAAACTTCCGCCACAGACCTATTGGATTAGGAATTCAAGGATTGGCAGATGCTTTTATTATGCTGCGTATGCCTTTCACCAGTGATGAAGCTAAAAAATTAAATGAAGAAATTTTTGAAACTATTTATTTTGCAGCAGTAACTTCTTCTATGGAAATTGCAAAAGCAAAAGAACCATATTCTACTTATGAAGGTTCACCAATGTCTCAAGGAGAATTTCAATTTAATATGTGGGGAGTTTCAGAAGATAATTTAAGCGGCCGTTGGGATTGGAAAGCATTACGTAAAAAAGTATTAGAAAACGGCGTTAGAAACTCCTTATTAGTAGCTCCAATGCCAACTGCATCTACTTCACAAATATTAGGAAATAATGAAGCTTTTGAACCTTATACTTCAAATATTTATACACGTAGAGTTTTAAGTGGTGAATATATTGTTGTAAACAAACATTTATTAGAAGACTTGGTAGAATTAGGTTTGTGGAACAATGAAATGAAAGAAACTATTATGCGTGCCAATGGTTCTATTCAACATATAGATGTTATTCCTCAAGACTTAAAAGAATTGTATAAGACTGTTTGGGAAATGAGTATGAAAGATATTATAGACATGTCTCGCCAAAGAGGTTATTTTATCGATCAATCACAATCGTTAAACTTATTTATGCAAGATGCTAATTATTCTAAGCTAACATCTATGCACTTTTACGCTTGGAAAAGTGGTTTAAAAACTGGAATGTATTATTTACGTACAAAAAGTGCCGTAAATGCTATACAATTTACCGTTTCTAAAGAAAAGAAAGTCGATGAAAAACCATTAAGTCCTGAAGAACTAAAAGCTATGTTAATTGCATCACAAAACAATCCAGACGATTGTGAAATGTGTGGTTCATAACCTAAATAAAAACAAATGTTAATATCTTGTGAATAAGAAATTTCACTAAAAATAATATTCATTTATTTTTTTATGATATTTGACTAATTAATATTTTGTTCTTAAATAAGCTATTTAATAATAGTTAATAAACTTAATAAATAGTCAACCCAATAACTGAGTCTCATTTTTTTAAATGAGACTCTTTTTTTTATAGAATGTTTAAACACACTTATAATTTCTTAACAATTATTATACTACACAAGGTTTAAAATTGCTATTTTTACTTGTATATTTTTTTGCTCAATTAAAAATAACATTTCAACATACTTAATTAAATTTAGTGATAATAGCTTTAATGTTATGAGGATAACTAATAATCAACAAACAGAAATAAAAATCATAATGAAAAGTAAATTGAAAACCTTACTTCTAATTCTTACAATATTTTTTGGAGTTTCAGCTTGTAAAAATGATACAAAAAAAAATAAAGAATCTACTAAAGCTAAAACATTCGAGAAAACAGATGTTACTGGTAATTTTGTCTCGGACAGTTATGCAAAACGAAGCGAAGGTTACGATTGGGTTTCGGTAGCAGTAACAAAGAACAATAGTAATAATGACCTAAGTATAAAAGTCCGTTCGAGAGCTGATAGAAAGAAACCGACGTGTACCTTAGATGCAACAGTTCAAAAAGTAAACGACAGTATCTACCAAACACAAATAGAAGGAAAAACCATATTGTTTCAATTTTCGGCAGATAAATTATCTATCCATACAAAAAATGAAACAGATAAAAGCATTCTTAATTTTTATTGTTCGGGAGGAGCTAGTCTAGAAGGAATTTACAAAAGAATTGCTGAGCCGCTTGACGCAGAGCAAATAGACAAAACGCAATTCAGTAAAGTATTAAATTTACAAGGTATTGGGTTTAATATTTCAAGTGTCACTAAAAATGGCAAAAACCAGTTTACTGTATTTACATTTGGCTTACCATATAATTATAACGAAACATTTGATATTAATAAAGAGCAAATTGTAAACGCGAAAGTTGAAGATCTGAACTCTGACGGTTCACCAGAATTGGTAATATTTACCCAAAACCAAGACGAACAAAAAAGAATGATGGTTTATGGATTCTCAGTAAATAACAGAAAATCAATAAGTCAAGTGTATTTTCAACGTACAGAAGAAAATATAAAAATTAATAATGGGTATAACGGAAATGATGAATTTACGTTGATTGAAACTTTTTAACACAGCGTTTTCCAATTTATGAAAATGGCAGTAAAACAAATAAAATGAGACAAATACAATATAAATTGGTTGATGGAGAAGCTTCACGAAGATTTGAAGTTGTTAAACAACGTGAATACAATATAAAATAACTACAAATACTGTATAACTTAATAACCCAAACTACACTTTTATTTTCCAGTTACTAAATATATAACTTAAACTATGAAACCTCTACTAATTGTCTTTTATATTTTTCTTTTTAGTATTCAGTCCACATTTGGGCAGAGTAACAAAAATAGTATAACTGAAAAAAAAATTAACATACATTCCAAAATTCTAAATGAGAACAGAATTTGTTTGTTAAGCCTTCCTGATTCATACAATGAAGCAACCAATACAAAGAAGAAATATCCGATTTTGATTTTGTTAGATGGTGCTACTCTTTTTAAAACTACTTCAGGAATAGTTAATTTTATGAGTTCAGATAGAAACCGAAATTATTTTATGCCAGAAACTATAATTGTGGCTATTGAGAATGTTGATCGTGAGCGAGATTTTACTGTAACAAAGTTAAAAACTAAACGACCAAATCGTATGGGTGGAGGTAGAAATTTTTTGAATTTCATAGAAAAGGAATTAATACCATTTATTGACAAAAATTATAGAACAGCACCTTCTAGAACACTTGTTGGGCATTCTTTAGGAGGACTTTTAACGTTAAATTCCTACATGGATAAAAATAGTATATTCAATGCTTATATTTCTATAGACCCAAGCATTTGGTGGAATGAAGCAATCATGAAAAGCAAAATTAATGCTATTTTCCCATTATCATTGAACAAAAAACTTTATATAGCTACTGCAAATCAAGGAGAAAATAATTACGAAAGGAATAAAAAAAGACACGATCTTTTTTATACTGGTATAAAAGAGAAATCAGGCGGACATTTAAATGTTGAAATAGCGTATTTTGAAAAAGAAAATCATCGCTCTGTTCCATTAATAGCTCTTTATGAAGGTCTAAAATATATAAATCGAGAAAATTAAGAGAGGAAATCAGTTATAAAATAAAATACGTTTAAAACTCTTCATAAAATTTATACTTATATTTAAACTAAATTACTAACCGACAAACATTTAAAAATCGAAAATGTTGAAAGATCTAGAAAACACGTGAAAAAAACAATATTTGAAATTTCCAAAATGGACTGTCCTTCAGAGGAAAATCTAATCCGAATGAAATTGGATGGAATTTCAAATATTACGAATTTGGATTTTGATATTCCCAACAGAAAATTGACTGTTTTTCACAGCGGAAAAACCGACCAAATAGAAAACTTCCTTATTGAACTAAATTTAGGCAGTAAAAAAATATCTACAGTACAAACCGATCAAACAGAATTTAAAGAAAATACGAACCAAAAAAAACTGCTTTGGTCTGTACTTGCAATAAATTTTGCCTTTTTCATAATTGAAATAACAACAGGAATAATCTCAAAATCTATAGGACTTGTTGCTGATAGTTTAGATATGCTTGCAGACAGTTTTGTTTACGGAATTAGTTTATTCGCTGTTGGCAGAACGCTGATACGAAAAAAAAAGATTGCCAAAATTGCTGGTTATTTTCAAATTACACTTGCAATTATCGGATTTGTAGAAGTTTTAAGAAGGTTTTTGGGAGATGAGAAACTTCCTGATTTTTGGACAATGATTATTGTCTCAATTTTTGCACTAGCAGCAAACGGAATTTGTCTTTACATTTTACAAAAGTCAAAAAGTAAAGACGAAGCACACATGAAAGCGAGTATGATTTTCACTTCAAATGACGTAATTATCAATTTTGGAGTAATAATAGCAGGACTATTAGTAAATTGGTTAAATTCAAACAAACCAGATTTAGTTATAGGAATTATCGTTTTTGCACTGGTAATTCAAGGTGCATTTCGGATACTAAAATTAGGCAAGTAAACTAGAAACACTACTTACAATACTGATAATCTGCACAAGACATTGATCCACCCTAAGTAAAAGCTACATGATTTTAAACAGTTGTGTTAACAAACATAAAAGTAAATACTTCATATTTAAAACAATCTAATCAAAAAATTTAGTAATTTTAATAGATTTTAAAAATCTTACAAAATACCTTAAAATAGTTCTTAACATTATGTTAACATTAAATTAACATTGGTAACATTAATTTAATATTTACTGTTTTATTTGAAGGTACTTTTGCAACGTTAAAAAAAACACATGGGAGATATTTATATTTTAATGTTAGTAGCACTTACAATATTAGCTATAATAGATTTAGTTGTAGGTGTAAGTAATGATGCTGTTAATTTTTTGAACTCAGCTATAGGTTCTAAAGCAGTTAATGTAAAAACTATTTTAATTATTGCAAGTATTGGTGTTGCTTTAGGAGCAATTACCTCTAGTGGAATGATGGAAGTAGCAAGAAAAGGAATTTTTAATCCTTCTCAGTTCTATTTTAATGAGATTATGTTCATTTTTATGGCTGTTATGATTACAGATATCTTATTATTAGATGTCTTTAATTCATTAGGAATGCCAACTTCAACTACAGTTTCAATTGTTTTTGAATTACTTGGAGCAGCTGTTGCAATGGCTTTAATTAAAATATCAAACAATGGTGAAGACCTTTCAGAAGTTGGAAAATATATAAATTCAGCAACAGCCCTTTTAATTATTTCAGGAATATTGTTATCGGTTTTTATAGCATTTACTGTAGGAGCAATAGTCCAATTTTTATCGCGCTTGTTGTACTCTTTTCAATTTGATAAGAAAAGAAGTTATGTAAATGCCATTTTTGGAGGATTTGCAATTACAGCAATTACCTATTTTATATTTGTAAAAGGAATGAAAGGAACGCCTTTTTATGATGATGTAAAGCATTTAATTGAAGGTCGCACACTTGAAATTATTCTATATGGCTTTGTCTTTTGGACCATATTATCTCAATTATTAATAATGCTTTTTAAAGTAAATATTTTAAAGTTTATAGTTATAATTGGAACCTTCTCTTTAGCAATGGCATTTGCTGGAAACGATTTAGTGAATTTTATTGGTGTACCAATTGCAGCCTTAAATTCTTGGCAAGAATGGAGTAGCCAAGATCCTGCTAATTTTTTAGCTGCTAGTGAATTTTCAATGGGAATGTTAGCTGAAAAAGTACCTTCAAATCCGTGGCTGTTATTAATAGCAGGTGGAATTATGGTAGTTACACTTTGGTTTTCTAAAAAAGCAAAAACTGTAATTGAAACAGGAATTAATTTATCTAGACAAGGTGAAGGACACGAAAAATTTCAACCAAATGCAGTATCAAGAACTGTAGTACGTGGTGCAATTTTGTTTAGTAAAGGGATGGGAAAAGTAATTCCTGCTGAAGCATTAAAATGGGTAGATTCTAAATTTCAAAAACCAGTTATTGAATTGCCAAAAGATAAATCGTACGAATTACCAGCATTTGACATGGTAAGAGCTTCAGTTAATTTATTTGTAGCTGGAATATTAATTTCTATTGGTACCTCTTTAAAACTACCATTATCTACAACCTATGTAACTTTTATGGTTGCAATGGGTACTTCTTTAGCTGATAGGGCTTGGGGAAGAGAAAGTGCTGTTTATAGAGTGGCTGGTGTATTTAATGTAATTGGCGGATGGTTTTTAACGGCACTTTCTGCTTTTATGGTTGCTGCAGTATTTTTATATATTATTTATTTAGGAGAAATTGTTTCCGTTGCCGTTTTACTTATTGTTGTGATGTTTTTACTTGGAAGAAGTTCTATAAGACATACTAGAAAAGCAAAAGAAAAAAAGGAAAAAAGATATATGGAACGTGCTGAATTAATTACAATTAATGAAGTTGTAAATGAAAGTTCAGATCACATTTCGGAAGTTGTAAAACGTGTAAATAAATTATATACAAATGTTGTAATTGACCTTTCTTCACACGATTTAAATAAACTTTCTAAAACAGAAAAACATGTACGAAAGTTAAATAAAGAAGTAAACGAATTAAGAGAAGAAGTATTCTACTTTATTAAATCTTTAGACGATTCTTCTGTTAAAGCAAGTAGATTCTATATTTTAATTCTAGGTTATTTACAAGATATAACCCAATCTATCGAGTATATTTCCACCACAAGTTATAAACACGTAAATAACAATCATAAGCAATTAAAACCTTCATCTATAAAAGATTTAACCGCAATTAATGATAGGTTAAAAGTGCTGTTTGATAAAATTGAATTGGATTTTACTGAAAAAGATTTTGATGATTTATCAAATATTATTGATGCAAAACAAGAAATATTCGATTATGTTTCTGAATCAATTGATAAACAAATTGCCCGAATTAGAACTGAAGAAAGCAGTCCAAAAAACTCATCATTATACTTCGGAATTTTATTAGAAACCAAAGATTTAATTTCTGCATTAATGAGTCTATTGCAACTCTTTCACGATTTTCACATTCAAGAAAAAGCAGCAAAATAAGTATTATTAATTCATAATATGTTAAAGCCTTCAATTTCTGAAGGCTTTTTTTTATAAATTATTTACTGTAAGTTTACAATTAAACAGTATTAAACTATTTTTTTAAAATACCCATTAAGTTTTTATTTATGTTTAAGAGGCTCTTATTTGTTCTTATATTAATTGCGCTGGGAATTACACTGTATTTCAATCCAAATTTTGAAACAATAACTGCAGGTGTAGCAATTTTACTTTTTGGAATGGTTTTATTAGAAGAAGGTTTTAAAGTATTTACCAGAGGGCCACTTCAAAATTTCTTAAAAAAAGCAACAAATAAATTATATAAAAGTATTACAGCTGGAGCATTTGTAACAACGCTTATGCAATCTAGCTCTTTAGTTTCTGTAATTACAATATCATTTATTAGTGCCGGTTTAATTAGCCTTGGCGGAGGTATTGGATTAATTTTTGGAGCGAATATTGGAAGTACTACAACCGCTTGGTTGGTTGCTGGTTTTGGGTTAAAAATTAAAATTTCGTCTTTGGCAATGCCCATGATAATTTTTGGGTTAATTTTTTCTTTTCAAAAATCAAGTACATTCAAAGGAATTGGAAATGTACTTGCTGGCTTAGGTTTCTTCTTTCTAGGTATCTTTTTTATGAAAGAAGGGTTTGATGTTTTTAGTACACATATAGATCTAACTGAATATGCCGTCTCAGGCTATTTAGGTGTATTATTATATACAATAATTGGTATAATTATAACAATTGTGTTACAATCTAGTGCAGCATCTTTAGTGCTTGTATTAACGGCCTTGGCAGCAGGACAGATTGAATATGAAAACGCTCTGGCTATTGCAATTGGAGCAAATATAGGAACTACAATTACAGCAGTATTGGGTTCTTTAAAATCAAACGTTGCAGGAAAAAGATTAGCTGGTGCACATTTAATATTTAATTTAATAACTGGCTTAGTTGCTTTGGCATTTATATATCCCCTTGCCAGATTTGTAGATTATTTTTCTGATTTAGTAAATATTTCGCCAACCGACTACACCTTAAAACTAGCCTTATTTCATACAATATTTAATATTATTGGTGTATTAATTATGATTCCGTTTATTAATAAACTAGAGCGGTTTTTAATAAAATTCTTTAAAGAAAAAATTATTAAAGATATTGATGAACCAAAATATTTAAATGAAGCTGTTCTAAAATTTCCAGATGCAACAATTTCTGCATTGGTAAAAGAAACTAAATATTTATATAAAAATGCTGTTTTTGAAATTGTATCACACGCATTAAATATTCATAGAGAAGATATTATATCAGATATAAAAATTAAAAAAATTATTAAAAAGTCAACTAAAAATTTTAATGTTGATGTTGAAGACCTCTACTATAAAAAATTTAAATCTATTTATGGTGAAATATTAAGGTTTGCAACAACTGCACAAAACGACTTAAAATTAACCAAAAAGCATAACAAATCTATTACAGATATTAAAATTGCTAACCGAAAAATGGTTGAAATAATAAAAGATGTTAGAGAGTTAAATAAAAACTTAACCAGGTCTTTAACATTTGACAATAAAGATCTACTTAGTGAATACAACAATTTTAGAAAAAAAATGACACAAGTTCTCCGTGTAATTTATTTATTTAGAACTGAAGAAGATACAGAAAAATATGCCGAAAAATTAGAAGACTTAAAGAAAAGCGCAAAAGAAAACATAAGAAAAAGTAATAAATCTATAGATAAACTAATTAGAAAAAATTTAATTTCTGCTGAAATGGCATCATCATTATTTAATGATAATACAAATGTAAATGATATGATTAAAAAATTGATTGAAGTTGCCGAATTGCTATACGGAGATAAAGACTCGTTGTTTGAAAACAATGAAGATCTAAAAAATAATTAATTTACTTAATAATTATTTTTTAGGGGTTTGAATAACAAAAATAAATGATTTATTTTCTATATAAAGTTAACCATTTATTTTTTTATACAATTGTAAAGCAAAACCATCTGTTAAACTCGCAACAAACCCACAAATGCTTAAAACCCTAACATACAATGTTTTATTAGGACTTTGCAAATGCTCTGGTAATAGATTTAAAATTAATTTATCATAATTAGAAAGGGTATTTTCAAACTTATTATTAGAGGCCGTTAAAAAAACATCTAATAGTTTTGAGATTATAGAATAACCCATCAATTCTTTTTCAATAACTTCTCGACTTTTATATATTTTTTCTACGCTAATTTTAATAATGTCATTTATTTGGGCTTCATATTTGCATTTTTCTAAAAGCGAATACGGAAATTCTCCGCTTAAAATCGCGGCTTCATTTTCTATAAAAACTTTTGTAGCTTCAGTAATAAGAGTTCCTATTGCTAAAGCACGTAAATAACTTAACCGGTCTTTTTTATGTTTTAATTGATAATATTTTTCTGAATTAATAGTATCTTTTACTAATTTTATTAGGTATTCTAGAGCAAACTCTTCTTCAATTAAACCTAAATTAATACCATCTTCAAAATCTATAATTGTATAACAAATATCATCGGCGGCTTCAACCAAGTACGCTAAAGGATGTCTTTTAAATGCAATGTTTCCATTGTTACCAGTTGAAAGTAAACCTAAATCTTTAGCTACTTCATTAAAAGCATTTAGTTCCGATTGAAATATCCCATATTTTTTATCTGCAATATGATGTGTTGGTTTTTTAGGCAAAGATTCTTTAGGATACTTTATAAATGCACCTAAAGTTGCATAAGATAAACGCAAGCCGCCTTCAATGCCTTCTTTTGTTTCGGTTAAAATTCTAAAACCGTTGGCATTTCCTTCAAAATCAATTAAATCTTGCCATTGTTTATTGGTAAGTTGTTCTTTAAATTTTTTACCATTTCCATTGATAAAATATTCACCAATTGCTTTTTCACCACTATGTCCAAAAGGTGGATTTCCAATATCATGTGCCAAGGCGGCTGTAGCTACAATGGCTCCAAAATCATTCATTTTATATCCTAAATCATTCAACTCTGGATGTTTGTTTAGCACCTGTTCTCCAACAGTTCTTCCTAAGGATCTCGCCACAACACTTACTTCTAAACTATGTGTTAAACGGGTATGCACAAAATCGGTTTTAGATAGTGGAATAACCTGTGTTTTATCTTGTAAACTTCTAAATGAATCAGAAAAAATAATACGATCATAATCTACTTCAAAACCTAGGCGCGTTTCGTCTTGATTACTTCTTAATCTTTGTTCTGCATCACCATATCTTCTTAAGGACAACAACTGATTCCAATTCATTTTTAAGTTTTAAAATTTAATGCAATATAGGTAATAATTTATATTTTTTTGATTGTATCAAAATTGAAAATTAACAATTAACTTATATAAACATAATATACACTTAACCATTACCTAACACTTAAATAGTTTATTTGATTTATTAAAAAATTCAACAAAATGAGGTATTTAATTTTAGTTTTTTTGCTGTTTACAAGCGCATACACTGTTAGCCAATCATTAAAAATAGGCTCTTTAACTCCTGAATTCAACAGAAATGGTGAAATTGAAGGAATTGTATATGATGATGAAAACAATAAACAACCTTTAATGTTTGCAGAAGTAACGGTTAAAGATTCAAATATTACCACAGAAACAACAATTGACGGGGTGTTTAAACTTAAGTTAAAGCCAGGGAAATATTCATTAATATTTAGTTTTATTGGTTATAAATCTATTGAGGTAAAGAATGTAGAAGTATCTTCAAATACTACATTAAAAATAGACCAAGTATTAAGTGCTTTAATAATTGATTCTGGAATTTCTAAAACAAATACTTAACCTAAAATTAACTCTTTTATTACTATTACATAACAACTGGTTAACCTTATATTTAACTAGTTACTCTTCCTTTGCGCAAGAAATTAAAACTAAAAATGAAGCATATTTTTACAGTAATATTAATAGTAATTAATACAATAGTATTTAGCCAAGATAAAGGAACAATCTCTGGAATTATATTAGATAAAGAAGTTGACAATTCATCTTTACCATTTGCAAATGTATTTATAAAAGGAACTTCCATAGGAACTACTTCAGATTTTGAAGGAACTTATTCTTTTACAGCAGAGGCCGGAACTTACACAATAGTGTTTAGTTTTATTGGATATCAAACAGTTGAAGTTCCAAATGTAGTTATACGTGAAAATGAAACAACAAAACTAGATCAAATTTTAAGTGCAAGTCAAGGAATTTCTTTAAATGAAATTCAAATTACAGGGTCAACAAAAAAAGAATCGGAAAGCGCCCTTTTAACCGAACAAAAGAAAGCAACAATAATTAAAGAAAGTATTGGAGCAGAAAGATTAGCTAAAACTGGAATTTCTAATGCTGCTGCAGCAACTTCAAAAATTTCGGGTGTCACAAAAAATGAAGGTTCGGGCGATATTTATATTAGAGGTTTAGGTGATCGTTATTTAATATCTACAATGAATGGTTTGCCAATTCCATCTGATGATGTTGAAAAGAAAAATATCGATTTAAATTTATTCTCTTCAGATATTATTCAAAACGTTGGAATTAGCAAAACTTACAGTACCGAAAATTATGCAGATCAAGCTTCAGGAAATGTAGATATTACAACCAAAGAGTATACCGGAAGTGAATTTTCAGTTGGAATTAGCGGAGGATCAAATACAACTGTTTTAAAAAATGATATTTTCAATAATTTTAGAGCAACTCAAAATAGCACCGATTTAAATTTTGGTTTTTACTCGAAAAAATATGCTTTAATTGATGCTATTACTTTACAAAGTTGGAATACTGAAACTAGAAGTATGCCTTTAAATTTTGGAATTTCATTAACTGGTGGCAAAAAGTTTCAATTGCTTAAAAAAGATATAGCTGTATTTGCAACTGTTTCACACAATGGGTCTTCTAATTATGAAAGTGGAATTTTTAAAAAGTATAGATCAAATGTTTTAAATAATTCATTTACAGATGTTGAAGCTTATAAAACAACAATTAATACAACAGGACTTTTAAACCTATCGTACAGATTAAATAATAATCATAAAATAAAGTTTACTAGTTTATTTGTAAATAAAACTATTGATAATTTATTTGAACAAGGTCGCAATGGAGATGGTTATGTTTTTGACCAAGACCCTTCTGAATATGGCGCTTTTGTAAGAGACCAAAATCTAAAACAAACTCAGATGTTTGTAAATCAAATTTTAGGCACGCATAATATTACTGAAAATAATACATTAAATTGGGGTGTTGGTTATAATTATGTACTAGCAAAAGAACCAAATAGAATTAGAAACGAAGTTAGTATTTTAGATGAAAATACTGTTCAGTTTGCACACGTAGGAGATTTTCAGCAAAGAAAATCTGATCAAAAAATTAAAGATGTTGAACTTAACGGAACAATAAAAGATCAAATTACTTTCAACGCCGATTCTGAGAATCCTTTGAAGTTAAATTTTGGAGCAAACTTTCGTCAAAAAGAGCGAAATTTTAATTCCTTATTTGTTGGAGTTAGAGCTAAAGGTTTTCAAGTAACATCAATAGACAATTTGTCGGAAGCATTTAAAGAAACGTATTTTAATAATGGTACAATAACCTTAAGAGAAAGACCCGAAGATATTTATAAAGCAGCTCTCGAAACTTATGCAGGGTTTGCTAATTTAGATTTTGGATTTAACAAACTAACTGGTAATATTGGTGTTAGATACGAAAAGGATAATTTAAATGTAGATTGGGATGTTACCAATTATGTTGGAAGAGTTGGCTCTTTAGACAATAATTATAACAATTTAGCGCCAAGTTTAAATTTGAAATATAAATTAAACGAAACTAACTTTATAAGATTTGCAGGTAGTAAAACTATTACACTTCCAGAATTTAAAGAATTGGCACCGTTTGAATATGTTTCTCCAACAGGACGTGTAACAAAAGGAAATCCAGAGTTAAAAGAATCTACTAATTATAATGTAGATTTAAAATGGGAGTTATATCCTTCTTCAAAAGAATTATTTTCTGTAACAAGCTTTTATAAAAGAATAGAAGATCCTATTAATTTATCACAAACTAGAGGCTCTTCTGGTAATTTCTCTTACGATAATACTGGTGAGAAAGCAGATGTTATTGGATTGGAATTTGAAACTAGACTTAATATTTTTGAGAAAGAAAATAGTGATTTAAACATTAATTTTAATGCTACAAAAATGTGGTTTAATCAAGATTTATTAAAAGAGTTTCAATACAATAATAAAACAACATCTAAGTTACAAGGCGCTTCAGACTTTATTGTAAACACCGCTTTAAGTTATTCAAATAATAAAGAGAGTGAATTTAATGCAACATTATCTGGAAATTATTCATCAGATAAAATTTATGCACTAGGTGCACCTGAAGATTTTAGCAATAGTGCAATATTGTATAATGATGAAATTATAGAAAAAGGATTTATAACACTTGATTTGGTTTTAAGCAAGCAAATAAACAAACAACTTTCTGTAAAATTAGTTGGAAAAAACATATTAAATCCAAGTATTGAACAATCTCAAAAAGTAAAGCCTTTATCTTCAGAAATAGAAACAAATGAAATTATTAGTTCATATAAAAAAGGTTTAGATCTAAGTATTGGATTTAAATATACATTCTAAAATTAAAGATCATAAATACAAAAAGCAGTTGACTAAATACTTTTAGGCAGCTGCTTTTTTTGTTACAAAAAAGTCAAGTAACAAAATGTTAACATTTCCATTAAAATCAGCTGATTTCATAATATACTCTTAATCTTACCTTAAGGTTTAAGTGTTTTAATAATGGGTTATTTGCATAAAATAAATATAAATAAATTCAAATTTAAAAAATGAAAAAAATGAACTATAAATTTATTGGAATAACAGCATTAGTAGCTTTATTTACATTATTTAGTTGTGATGATAACGATCCCGATCCAATTGTAAATCCAACTGATGAAGTTGTTGATAATTTAAAAATTGGAGTAATGAGTGGTACTCTAGAAGAAGACTTTACATTAA
>Ga0193953_1000056_pt1 | contig 59681 bp, 49 predicted proteins | sample BB_4_MG_FD_140325 | JGI IMG/M metagenome (GOLD analysis project Ga0193953, IMG submission 140325) | Microbial mat bacterial communities from the Broadkill River, Lewes, Delaware, United States - BB_4_MG | ecosystem: Environmental > Aquatic > Freshwater > River > Microbial mats | place: USA...
TGCTTAGAGGATGAAACTACAGAAGGTTTTAGCCCTCTTTAGTTCTTTAACAATTCACTGTTAGGTTTTTATTGTCTTTTTTCAATTTTCCTTTTATTTTAAGCTATCTTTTATAGGATGGCTGTAAATGTTAAAAAGCATAGAGCTTAGAGCTCAGAGCGAAGAGTTTCTCATTTCACCTTTTCTGAGGAGCAATGCATATTGAACTCTTAATATCTCGTATGCATTCCCAAGCAGGAGCTTGGGAACGAGGGATAAAGCTCTTGGCTCTACGCTCTTAGCTCTATGCTTTATATTTGCCCAAAGGGCAAAACTGCCCTTTAGTCTATAAGCTTATTGCTTATATCGTGCTTTGTTTTCAGCTTCGATCATTTTGAGTGTTTCAGGATTACCACCTGTTTTGTACCACTCATGTTCTGGCTTGTCAAGAAGGTCTGAGATGAGTTTTTTATACTTATCTTCCATTCCAGCTTTTTTCGCCAATTTGAGTACTTTTGGTAAGAACTTAGAGTAGAAGTGACGTGAAACTTCATACATACCATGCCAGTGCGTATAGTCAGGGGCTTGCATCGCAGCTCCGTGTCGTGTACGTCGTCCTTCATGGTGCCAAATTTCAAACCAAATGTATCCAATGTCATCTTGTTGGAATCCAGATTTTTTCCAAATACCATCTTTTTTCATCTGCTTAACAAGAGCAACACCTGGTTTTGCAAACTTGTCATTATAGGTTACAACCAATGAGTCAAACTGCTTGTAGAAATTGTCTACATGGTGATCTGAGTGACAAGATGAACAAACTTCTTTCATGTTCTTTCTTCGTTGTTCCCAAGAGATGACTTTTTTAACTTTCTTCTCTTTCATCACTTTTTTAAGCTTATCTCCCTCACGGACATAATCTTTAAAAGTCTGCATAGAACCAACCGCTGGTGGCTTGTCACCTGCAATATCTTGTACCGTTCCATCTTCAAAGACTACACGATTGAGTTTAACAGAAACGGGTGGTCTAAGTGTCCATGAGAGTCTATCACCTACGTTGTGTGTTCCTTTGACAATAGAACCGTTAGATTTTTTGTATCCACCCATATGACAAGTTGAACATGTAGGAGCTGCTTTGTAGTCTTTTCCTAAAATCCATTTACCTTGCTTATGAATATTCATACCACCTGGCACATCACCTTTGGGGGCTGCATAATAAGCAATACCGTGCTTAGACTCTTCATATACCTCTTTTTGAGGATGATCTGGTCCCAAGTGACACTTACCACAGTTTTCAGGCTGTCTAGCTCTACTAGAACTAAAGTCGTGTCGTGAGTGACAAGCATTACATGAACCTCTTGTTCCATCATGGTTGATTCGTCCAATACCAGAGTTTGGCCACGTCATCCAATCCATCACAGGAGCTCCTGCTTCATTAAAGATTAGATTTCCATCTTTATCTTTTTCAGGCTTAATAACCGAACCATGACACTGCCAACAACCATTAACCGCATCTGCTTTTGTATCAGGGAATGAGGCAATCACTTCTGCTAGCATATTATCCAGTGATGCCATAATCTGACCTGCAGTTGCGTGGTGTGAGTTTGTCATCTCTTTGACTTCTCTCTCGTGACACGCTTTACAGTCATTTGGTGTTTGTATCGTCTTGATAAACGCACCCTCATGCTCGTACCCTAAAGAGTCACCTTCTGGAGCAGCGTGACAGGTATAACACCCCACACCTGCTACCGAGTGTGCTGAGTTTTCATAATGATCTACAAGAGAACGATTCTCTTTCATGTGACAGGTGACACATTTTTCATTCTTGTCTTTGACACTCTCGCTATTTACCCTAGCGGAGTCCTTTGTTGTCGCATGAAGAGCTGTTCCTAAACCAATAGCTACCAATGCAGCTATAAACGCTTTGTTTAATCTCATGAGATTTTCCTCCTTTGCAAAGTTTCCGACCAACCAACCACTGTTTAATTTTAAATTAGTGTAGCGGTTCTTTATCACACTCACTCTCCCATAATGGGAAGATTTTACTCAGTAACCACAAGGTTACAATAGGGGCTACAAGCATAATAACAGTCATTGCTATTCCCTCTTTTTCAAACATCATCGGATGATAGGTAGCAAAGCCTCGCTCACTCTTTGCCATGATCTGCCCACCAATAACAACATTCCATCGCATAAAGAGTACTTGGGCAAGAAGCATAAGCGATACAATAGGGGCAACCACCATCAAAACCCAACGACTTACTTTTACAAGTGAAAGGTATGCCAAAACAAAAAATGGTAGGATGGAGAGGATTTGTACCTGCATTGTCCAAAATGACCAATGAAGTGGCCCACTTAAGGCATGGCTAATGTGTTGCCATCCCGTCGTGCCACCATAGGCATGAACCGCAATCTCAATCATCTCAAAAAGAAAATCCAAAATAAAAAATGCCCACAATAATTTAATAAGTGTTTTAATCGTATGGGTATCAATCTCATGCATCTTTCCTGTAATCTTTTTAATCACAATATAAAAAAGAATAATCCCTGCAATCCCCGAAACCGAGGCAGAGAGCAAGAAGATAATGGGCATAAGCGGTGTAAACCACCAATGCACACTCTTAACTGCTCCAAATATAAACCCAACATACCCATGCAACATCGAAGCTAAGGGAATACCAATGGCAGCGAGTACAAAGGCGACTTTATGATCAAACTTTCGTCCTTCAATCGATTTATCATTTGTCCAAAGAGTCAGCACACTGTAGATACTCTTTTTGATACCCGTTGCTTTTTCTTTGAGTAAGACCAGCTCGTATCTGTAGATAATGAGTATCTCAAAAATAAGCAAAATCGAATATGCCATATAGATATACCCAAAGCCTGACATCATCGAAGGTCCAGAAAAGTTGGGCGTAAAGAGCATATTAAGAGCCCGTTCAGGATGCCCCAAGTGCGTAAGCAAAGGAGCAGTAACAAAAAGCAGCCACGATAGAGCAAAAATTAGTGCAAACTTGGCAATAGGCATCAAGGCTTCTACCTTGAATACATGTGCAAGAGCCGAGACAATAAACGCCCCTGCAACCACACCCGTAATATAGGGATAGATAACAATCATCAATGTCCAATGTGCATGAGCATCATTGGGAAAAACATAATTTAATGCTTCACTCATCATTCCAGCATCCATTAGACTACCTCCTCATGCAAATTGATATAATAAAGTTGTGGCTCATTACCCAAATCTTTTTTAAGTACACGCAGACGTGAAGCGGAGTTGTAGATTTTGGCTACTTCACTCTGCTTGTCATTAATGTCACCAAACTTTCGTGCTCCCGTAGGACAAGCATTGACACAAGCAGGAAGTTTACCTTTGCGTACTCGGTGATAACACCATGTACACTTATCGGCTACCTTGGTCTGTTCGTTGATAAATCGCACCCCATAAGGACAGGCCTGTACACAATAGCCACACGCCACACAGTGTTCGCTATCGACCACCACAAAGCCATCAGGCGTGGTAAAGGTAGCGGCAACAGGACAGACTTGCGTACAACTTGGCTCATCACACATATTGCACAATTTAGGTACAAAAAATGCCTCTTTAACCTCCTCAATGGTCTCATGGATTGGGGTATTGGCATAACCCTTTTCTCCACCATCAGGAGCATCAACATAGACTTGATTCATCATATCAATCACATACCGCTCTACCCATGTACGGTATTGCCCCTCAGGGACATTGTTCTCTTTTCTATCGGCCACACAACAGTTACCACAACCAATACAGCTAGTCACATCAACCATAAAGCAGTAGTTTGCTTTTAAATCCATGGGATTAATAGAGTTTTTAAGGTTTTTATCTTCGCTAAGAACCTCTGCAAAGAGATTGGAACTCATAGGAATCATCAGCATCAGTGAGCCGCCAACAGTCCCTTTGACTACTTTATCAATAAAGCCTCTTCTATCCTTATCGATCATCTCTTGAGTAATGTTACTTTTCATCGACTACCTCCTTGAGCGTTCTGAGTTTACGGGCATGGTTAATATTCTCCATTGGATCATGGACAGTATGGCACTGATCACAGGTGTGTGTAGGTTTGACATCTTGCTCTTTAAGGTGTTTTAGATGGTTAATGGTTGGGAAATCTTTTGGTTTTCCAACACCCTCTTGGTGACAGCTAAGACATAAATCTATCTGTGGCTTACCTTGCATACTTGGCATCTTGGCAAACTTTTTGCCCTCTTGTGCGTGTTGGCTTACAGGAGCGTGACACATCTCACACGAAAGACGTTTATGCACCGAATGAGCCTTTAACTCATAGACCTCTTCATGACACGACTTACAAGATTCATTGGTACCATACTTTATCTCTTTGTGAGCCTCTTCATCAATATAAGCTCCACGGTAGTATCCATACTCTCCCCAACTATCAGGAAGCATCATCTGCCTTCCCAAAACCACTACAGCAATAATCACTGCAAAAACAACAACCAGCCGTATTCCAAATTGATAAGGTTTTTTGCTCACATTCTACTCCTTAAAAAAACTTTAAATAGTTTTATGGCATTCTAAAATTATACATTTTATAGAACCAAAAAACATTGACTTAGGTCAAGAATATATAAAAATTTGTTATTTTATTTCATAATTTATTTCACACTCTTCAATAAGAAAAATTTTAGATACTTTGATGTATAATAGCTATCAGATGGTACTCTCTTCTACTCTTCAAATGGATTTTAATGCTAAAGCAGGACAATAGTTGTGGATTCTCTATTAACAATATTTAAAACCAGTAAAATCATACAGTCTATTATTGTTGTCACTATCCTCAAAGGGATTTTTATCTACTTCTATATTCCCAAAGCGATGGAGAAAGGTCTGCTTGAACACGTAGTGGAAAACTCCAAAAATTCTGTACTTCAACTGCAAATGGAAAGGGAGTATTATACGCAATCAATCGTAGGAGATATTAAAAAGTATGCCAAAAATATCACGTTTGATTATGACCACGAAGGCATCAATGGCAAGATTCCTTTCCCTACCACGACTATCCATGATTTAAGCAAAAAATATTCATCAAAAGGGCATCTTAAATTTAAGCTCTACTCCAACTACCCCTTTGCCAAACGTCAAGATAGAGTTCTTTCAAATTTTGAAAAAAAAGCAATCGAAGAGGTAGAAAAAAGTAAAGAGGGACTCTATTATCAAAAAGATACCATTGATGGTAAAAAGGTACTACGTGTTGCCGTTGCCGATGTGATGACCCTTGATGCCTGTGTCAAATGCCACAACTCTCATCCCGATAAGACATGGGGCGATAAGGTGTGGAAAATAGGTGATAAACGAGGGGTTTTGGAGGTTATTACCCCAATTGATGATATATTAGGAGAGATGCATAAAACACGAGATAGTATCACCGCAAGTGTGATTTTGGTCATTGTGATTTTGTTTATCTACTATATGTTTATTATTTTGGTACGCGAGCGTCAACTGCGTCAAGAGAAACAAGAGGTATTAGAGGATTATCAACACCTCTTTAATGACTTTGATAAACACGTCATTGTGAGCCAAACCGACCTAGAGGGTAATATTACCTATGTAAGTTCACGGCTGTGTGAAATGTTTGGTTACTCCAAAGAGGAGATTATGGGACAAAACCACACAGCCTTTAGACACCCCGATACACCTAATGAGGTATTTGAGGAGATGTGGGAAAAACTTAACAGTAACCAAACATGGGAGGGTGAATTGCAAAATCTTACCCGAGATGGTCAAACAATTTGGTCTAGTGTGGTCATCTCACCACTCTATAATTATGATAAGAAAAAGATAGGATACTCATCTATCCGCCACAATATCAGCTATCAAAAACAGCTTGAAGAGGAACATGCCGCACTCAAAGAGCAAATGGCAGCAGATGTTTATGTTATTTAAGCTTTAAGATAGATCCAAACTGCCCGAGCCAAAGAGAAACTCACTGACTACATAGAGTACTAAAGTTGCCAAGGGAGCAAGGTGAAGATAGGGATAGTATTTGCCTCTTAGTATATACCAAATGAGAGCCAACCACGATACTACCACCAAGATTAAATGAGGGAAGAAGATGATTAATATCGGTTTGGTCATAAGGCTCAGTACTGCAAAGATATCAACGGCTGCAAACATTAATAGAGATTTAAACATCTTTTTGAGGTCTTTATCTTTGCGATAAATCCCAAAAATCAGTACCAAAGTCAAAAAGAAAACGACAATTAATATGCCTTTCATAGTTAATCCAACTTTCCGTGGAAATCACTATGGTCTTGAAGCTCTAGTGCAGGGGTTTGCCACAGTTTCTTTTGGATACTCAGTACCGCATCAATCACCGCTTCAGGACGAGGCGGACACCCTGCGATATAGACATCGACGGGTACAATCTCATCGATGCCTTGAAGTGTGGTATAGTTATCATAAAAGCCACCACTTGAAGCACACGCTCCCATACTTACCACCCATTTGGGTTCGGGCATCTGATCGTATATCTGTTTGAGGATAGGGGCTTGTTTGTAGCTAATCATCCCTGCAACGAGCAACAAATCAGCATGACGAGGTGAAAATCGCAGTACCTCTGCCCCAAAACGGGAAATATCGTAACGACTCGCCGCTGTAGCCATAAATTCAATAGCACAACACGCCGTCCCAAAGACAAAGGGCCACAAAGACGATTGCCGTCCCCAATCCACTACTGCATCGAGTTTGGTTGTAATAATTGCATCACCAAGTAAGTTTTGCTCTTTTAAACTGCTGACATCCATAATCATTGCCCCTTTAATATAATTAACAATGATAACAAAAAAGGGATTACAAAAGAGTTATTAGCCTATCATATCAGCAATTCTAATTGAAATTAAAAATATGGGATTTAACCGTAGGGGTGCCCCTTGTGGGTACCCAAAAGTTTGAATAAGCGCTCTATTTCAAACTCTTTTCAAACATTCGCACGCACATACACTCCATACCTTGAGGGCAACCACAAGGGATTGCCCCTACCAACACACCTGTTACTCTATCAATATATTGAATAGTACAAAAAGTACAGCTCAAGTTGTCAAAGAGGCAGATAATAATCTCTACCAAGCTAAAAGAGAGGGTAGAAATCGTGTTTTACCAGAGGTTTAGATAATCTATCCCCTAATAATTTTGAGTCATTGTATGTGCTGTTTTAATACTCTGATCTTGAAAGAAATATTGGTTATTCTCTACCGATTGATATACCATTCCAAAATCTTTCAAATAGTTTCGTCCTAAACCATAATAACCTGATGCATAATGTTTAGCTTTATTTTCAATATATTTCCAAAATTCATTACTTTTCATAATTTTTTGAAGTTTTAATAACTCTTTTTCTGAAGCATAAGCACACATACCATTATAAAAATAAAGATTCTCATCATTACTATATAGTGTTTGAAAACCTTTCTTTACAAGTTGAGGAAAAAAAAGTTTATGTTTTCTTTTTTCTAATGATTGGCTTCGACCAAATGCATACCATGCAGGATAATTTCCTTTTCCTTTATCTCTTGTGGATAATAACTCTCTGTTTCGTTCTAAATATGCATAAGCTTTAGGGTATTGAGTTTTAAAAGTTTTCTCTTCTATCAATACAGCTTGATTATTTTTATCATATTCATAGGGAAAAATTATTTTCTCTTTTAAATCTTCAATACTGTCATATTTTGCTAGTTTATTACTATTGATAATATCTTTACAAATAGATTTTTCTATGGGTGTATTCTCATTTATATAATAATACTGTTCATCATCTTTATTAATAGGTTTAAAGATATATACTTTATTTTTAAGAGTCGCTATACCACTTTTGGTATCATAAATCTCTCCAAATGGTTTGCCTTGACTCTCCATTTTTTGAATAAAGTGATTATCGTTTAAACTCCAACCCTTATAAGCATCTATATCATTATAATTGATTTCATTAAATTTTAATGTAGTGAAATTTTTTAACTGAGCTTGTTTTTGTTTTGTATAATAAACTTTTTGAGACTTTTTCTTTTCAATAAAACACAAACAAGTATAGGTCATTCGTGCTTTAAATATCTGTTCATCCCCAAAGTCTATAATTCTAAGTTTTGCTTTTTTAGCCTCAAAATACTTCCGAATAGCTCGACCATTAACACTTTTTATAAAGCTATTAACGGTAATATATCCCAATATCCCATTAGCTTTAAGCAGTTCATATCCAATTTCAAAGAATGGAATATACAAATCAGGGTGACCCGTCTTACAACTATTCCACTCTTGCATCAAAATTTTCGTTTTATCATCCATATTGCGAGAGCAAACATAAGGCGGATTACCAAGAATTATATCAAACTTCTTATTCCAATGATACTCTAGTGAATCACCTACATGAATGTTAAACTTAAACTTTAACTCATCTTCACCCTCTGTAATTGCCAAAAGAGATAAAAGTATCTCTGTCCGTTCCACACTGTATTGCTGAATATCAATACCATAAATATTTTGTGCAAATATCTTTTTATAAGATTTTTGTGTTTTGTATTTTATCTTTTTACTTGCATCAATTAAAAATCCTCCACAACCACAAGCTATATCAGCCACTTTGATATTATCAAGAGATTGTTTATGTAAATTTTCAAATGATTGCTGTGTAATATATTGACGTATCTCTTTTGGTGTATAGATAGCACCATTGACTAGCTTGTCAGATGGAGAAATTACAAATTCAAAAAGCTCAAGGAGTTCTTCAAAGCAAAATTGTTGTTCCACTTTTTTTATGAGTTCAATAAGGTTTTGAAGTTGAGGAAATTCATCTTTGTCTTTTTTTGTAATAACTAATTGTTTAATTTTATTATTATTTTTAACTTTTTGATTTTTGATATTTAAAAATGCAGACACTAAAAGCCTATTAATTGATTTAACATCACTGCTATATTTTTTTAAAAAATCTAATATCTCTTTATTCACTTAAAGCTCGTTATGAAAAAGATTCGTATAATTATTAATTTTTTGTTGAATAGCCCTAAAGGTTCTTAATATTTCTACCTCTTTTGGGTGATTTTCTCCTAGTAATTCAATCAATTCATCTAGCTTATTACTTTGTCTTTGAAGTTTCTCTATCATCCAAAGCAGTTCATGCCGTTTCAAGTGTAGTGATAAATTACGGTGTATATACTTTCCTTGGGAAGATTTGAAGTGTATTTTACCTCTATCACATCGTTGTAAATGGATATCATAGGCATTATCACAAGGGTCAATAAAACCCTCACTATCTTGCCATTTATTAGATTTGGCTCGATTACAATAGGGACAGGAGTAAACCAAGTTACTATATGTTGTTTTTAAATGATTAAATTTGGCAATTGAATGGGGTTTAAAATGATCTATTTGATACCCTCTAGAACCACCATTATATATATCCAAATCATCGCAATAGCCACATCTTTGGTTAAAGTCTTCTCGAATAAAGGGTTTGAAGGATGTATATTGACTATAACTTTTTGTACAAGTTCGTTTAGGTTTTTTGTGATGTATGCTGTTAGCCATCCTTTAGACCTTTTAGTTGTGCTAATAACTCATCTGTATTTTCAATCATTTTATGAAGCTCATTTAAATTTTTAGTACTTTTGAGATGTTGTGGCAAGGATGATGGTTTATGAGTAGTATTTTCTATAAAATTATCCAACTCTATTAATCGAGCTTCTTCTTGTGCATTTAATGCTTGTTGATTTGATTTTGTAATCAATGCTAAAAGTTCTTTTTCTGAATCATCAATTTTTTTACGATAATGTTTAATTTGGTTTTCTATTTTATCTAAAAAGGTTGCATGAGCTTTATTCTCTCCATCAGAATCCATAAGACCTTTGATATAGACTATATTAACATCATCACCATTGATTACTGCTTCATCATCAAATGATGTCAATACAAAGCAAGGGAAATTTATCTTTTCGCTTAAAATTTCTCTTACCAAATCAATTCCATCAAAACTTATATTGGCATTTTCTTCATGGAGTTTATGATCAGTAATGATGGCATCAAACTTTTCATCCCTTATTTCATTCATAAAGTTTTCTAATGTGTTTTGAGGTACTTTGGTGACTAATTCAAATTTCTTATCAATATCTCTTCTATGTACATATCTTTGAAATCGACGAATGTCTGCTTCCACCTCATCTACAAATAATATTTTATACTCTGTCATTTTTTCCCTTTTTATACTTTCTAATAAAGACAATGCGAATACCAAATCCACCATTTTTAGGATAGAGTAGTTTGATTTTTCCATTATACTCTTTGACTATTGTATCAACAAGCCACATCCCTAAACCTGTACCTACTTCTTCACCAGTATGTTCATGCCTTTTGGTTGTATAGAGAGCATCAAAGATTTGAGTATGTTCTAAAATATCTTTGGATAAACCTTCGCCGTTATCAAAATAATCAATTGTAATTTCTTTTGATGTATTAGTGACATTAATATGTATGTTACGGTTATTGTTGTTTTTTTGTCTCATAAATGAATCGATTGAATTGACTAATAAGTTATTGAAAATACTATCTAAATCAATCTCTAAAGCCCTAATATCTAAATTTTTTTCATCAATTCTATAGTCAAATTCAATCATACGGTTTTCAAATATATTTTGCCAAGTATGTGAAAATGTTTCAAAATAGTTTTCTAACAAAATCTTTTTTCGTTTTCTTTTATCTTTTTTAGCAGATTCCAACGAAAATTTTAACCAATTTTGTAGTTTAGTATCTTGTTTTTTCATATCTTCAAGTAAGATATAAGGGTTTAAAAAATCAGGAGTAGATTTATAGATTTCAGGAGGTGCTTGTTCTTCGATTAGTTCTTTAAGTTCATCAATACGACTAGATAAAACATCTCCTAAATTACCAAGTTCGTGTGTAAAGGATGCTGTAACAATACCGCTTGTTGCCATACCTCGTAAAATTTTTTGTTCATCTTCTAGTTGTTCAATTTTTTCTTGTTTTGATTGAACACTACGAGCTAAAACAATTTTTTCTTTTTCCTGTTTAGTATTTGATTTTTTATTATCAATTAAAATTTTTTTTGTTATTTTTTCTAAATCTTTATCAGTAATGGTATTTTGATTTTTTTCTTCAAAATATAGTAACATTTCTCTGGCTATTGTAGCTCTATCTTTTTCAAAAAGATCTAAAATGCCTAAAAGTAATTGTTTAAAAATTTGAAATGTTTTATTTTCTTGTAATCCTTCCCTACTAGATTTATCTTCAAAGTCAAGATTTCCTAATCTCGTAATGTTGATAGCTCCTGCAACATTATCTGGACCGACTTTCCATCCACCACCTTCTTTAGTAACTGCAGCAGGGCTTTGTGCTTGACGATTCCCCAGTCCTAACCAATCAAACGCACTATTATTGACTTCTCCATATGGTCGCACTCTGAAATCATCTCTAAAAATTTTTATACCACCAAATTTATTAAGCCAATATTTTCGATCATTAGAATTAAATTTATTATAATGAAATTTTTCTAAATCAGGGTTAGAATAAGTTCGTTTCATATAATAAAAAGTAAATGAAAATTCACCAATTTTATCAAAAATATTTTCTTTATCAATCTTTTCAAATCCAGGAAGAAGCTCTGCAAAAGTTCGTTGAGTTTTCCAATAACCTTTTTGAAAAGTTTTTCTTTGGTATGTACTATCTTTCATTTTTTTTCTATCAAAAAAATCTAATGGAATAGTCTCAATATCATATTCATTGCGATAAATAACTATGTTAATATTTTGTTCATTATTTGCCGTAGCAACTAATTTATAATCATAGTCATCACAAATAGAGCCTACAATTTCACCATATTTATTTAATTCCGTTTGACTAAATAAAAAAAGTTGAAAACCACTTTGCTCTTTAGGAGGAACAAGTACTTCCAAATCATCATAAACTTGTTCAATATAAAAATCATCCCATTTATCTCTTAACTGAGTAATCTTTAATACCGTTCCATGTTCAAATGAAAATTTTTTAATGATTTTTTGAACCCTTTGATTGTTAATCTCTTCTAAAATATATTGTTTTAAATCAAATTGTTGTTTTGTCTCTAGTTCTGCTTCAATGTCGCCAATTACTTTTGAGTTAGCATCATCAAATTTTTTCCAATCCACTTTCCAAATATATACGATAGAGCCATCATCACTACTATGTTTTTTGCTATCAAACTTAGTAATCATTTCACATTTATCACCAAGTTTATCCAATGCAAAGCGACCAATACCTTTTGCTCCTGCTTTTACTCTTCCTGCTTGTGTAAAAATATTATTGGCTTTATTGTCGGTACCAATAGTCATCCAGTGATTTTCAATAATCTCTTGAGTCATACCTTCACCAGCATCAATAATATAAAGAGTATCTTCTTTACTATTAAAATATATCAATGACAAAGGGCTATCTGCATCATAACCATTTTTAACAAGTTCAATAATTGCACCTTTGGATGATGCGATATTCTCTCTACCAATTAATCTTGCTGTTCGTGCTGATACTTTAAAGGGTATTTTTGCCATAGCATACTTTCTAAATGTGATATTAAAGTATTTTATCTAAATTACAATAAAAGATGTTATCATTTAAAAACTCTCTTGTATAATATATTAGAGATATCTATTTATATACAATTTTTTACAAGTCATTAAACAATCAACATCGCATCACCGTAACTGTAAAAACGGTAACGCTCTTTGATCGCTTCTTGGTAGAGTTGTAACGTTTTTTCTCGTCCTACAAAGGCAGAAACCAACATAATCAGTGTGCTTTTGGGCAGGTGAAAATTGGTAAGAAGGTAATCGACTCGTTGGGGTGGATTGGAGGGGTTTAGAAAAAGGTCACACTCACCACTGAGCTTTTGTGTTCGTGCATAGTACTCCACGGTTCGTGTCACCGTTGTGCCTATTGCTAGAATCTTCTCAGCACTATCCAATATTTCTTTACTTCTTTGTGGAATCTTAAAATACTCTGAGTGCATGGGGTGTTCCAAGATATGCTCTGCTTCAACTGGCTTGAAGGTTCCTGCACCTACATGAAGGGTGAGTTTATTGAGTTGATACTTTTGGCTAAAGCGTTCAAAGAGCTCATCAGAAAAGTGCAAAGATGCTGTTGGAGCTGCGATGGCTCCTGCATTGGTGGCAAAGAGGGTTTGGTAATCTTTTTCGTCTTGGGCACTGTCTTCACGTTGCATATAGGGTGGCAAAGGAATATGCCCAATTTTATCAAGGATCAAAACAAGTTCTTCAAAACGCAAAGGTTGCTCATTATGATAGAAGCTCACGATTCGCGAGCCATCTTCTCTAAGCTCTTGAACTTGTGCCGATAAGCCTTGATCAAAGGTAATTTGAGTATCTTTTTTGACTCGCCCTTTGATATAGACTGAGTAGAAGTTATCTTCGAGTGGTTTATTAAGCAGCAGTTCTACTTTGCCCCCTGTGCTTTTATGTCCAAAGATTCGAGCTTTGATCACCTTGGTATCGTTGAGAAATACATGATGACAATCGCTTGGAATATGGCTCATAATATCTTTAAAGGTAGTATGTATAATGGTATCGTTTTGGCGGTTGTAGACAAGTAGTTTGGAGCTATCACGCGGGTAGAGAGGTTTGGTAGCTATGAGCTCCTGAGGAAGCTCATAATCGTAGCTACTTGTAAGCAGTTCTTTCTCCATCAACTACGCTTGCTCCTCTTCTTCCTCATCCTCATCCTTTTTGGGAGCTGGGTTAACCGCTCGTGCAATAAGTATCGATACGCCGTAGAGCAGTATCATCGGTCCTGCCATCAACAGTTGCGTGATAATATCGGGAGGAGTGAGCAGTGAAGCTACTACAAAGATAATAACCACAGCGTATTTAAAAAAACTTTTGAGCGATTCATCATCCACAAGCCCCAATACCGCAAAGAAGAAGGTAATAACAGGCAACTCAAAACTGATCCCAAAACCTATCATTATCTTGGTAAAGAAACCTACATACTCACCAATTCTTGGTGTCACGGTTACGATAGTATTACCAAAGTTGATCAAAAACTCAAATCCAAAAGGGACAACCACATAATAAGCAAACGAGGCTCCCATTAAAAACATCAGCGTTGCTGCTGCTACAAAGGGAATAACATACTTCTTTTCATTCTCATAGAGTCCTGGAGCCACGAAGAGCCAAAACTGCCAAAAGATAACAGGCAGAGCTAGAATAATCCCCGAAAAAAATGCCACTTTGATCGCGGTAAAGAAGGCTTCTGCTACACCTGTAGCAATCATCCCCGTACCTTGGGGCATCACATCTACCAAAGGCTGTTTCATCCACTCCAATATGGGCTCATAGAACATAAAAGAGATACCAAAGAGAATAAATACGGCTAAGACGGAGTTGGCCAAACGCTTTCTAAGTTCAGCTAAATGGGGTTTTAACTCTTCAAACATTATTTGCTCTCCTGTTTGGGCTCTTCAATACTTTTGGGTTTTTTATCAAAGGTGATATTCTCACGCTTTGGTTCGACTTGCGAAGCTTTGGGCTTGGGACTATCTTCCATAATATTATCCAAACCTAAATCAACATCAATATTTTTAAATCCCTTAAGATCATCGGTTGCATCATCCAATGCCTTTTTAGAGCTTAGCATCTCCTCTTTAAGGTCAGCTACTTGCAACTCCTCATCAATGACCGATTTGGCATCGTGTACCCCTTTCTTAAAGCCTTTGATAAACTTTGCAATCTCTACCATCGCCGTTGGCAACTTCTCTGGACCTAAAAACAAAATAGCCACAATCAAGACCAATACAATCTCTGTAAAACCCATTCCAAACATCTATAATAACCCTTTGTTTATAATCATCTCTTTATCACTCATTATCTTTATTTTTTGTGATGATAAAGCTCTACCCTCATCATCAAGATCAAACACTATCATCTGTAAAATAGTCTCGCACTCTTTAGGTACATCAAAATGTCCGCCAATAGCTGTAGTAAAGCGTTTAATAGGGATCTTGGTATCCATCCCTAGTACGTTATCTCTGCAACCTGTCAACCCCACATCGGTTACATAACAACATCCATCGACTATCTCTAAATCATCCGTACCCACATGAGTATGCGTACCATATATTGCCGAGACACTATCTTTGAGCATATAGAGCAGTGTTTGCTTTTCACTCGTCGTCTCTGCATGCATATCGATAATAATATGCTTATACCCATCCGCTCGAAGCCTCTTAATAGCATTGGCTACGATATTAAAAGGATTATCAACCATTGCCATCATAAAATAGTACCCCATTAGGTTAATAATAGCTACTTTGTGACCCTTAATAGTTGTTTTGTAAATTCCCTTACCAGGTGCAGAGTCGGGATAATTGAGTGGTCGAATCAGTGGATATTCATCAAAAAGCTCAAAAATCTCTTTTTTATCAAAGGAGTGATTGCCTCCACTCATCATATCTATACCGTATCCTAAAAGCTCTACACAGTTTTTTCGTGTCAACCCAAAGCCGTGGCTGGCATTTTCATAGTTGGCAATAACATAATCGATATTGTACTCTTTTTTTATCTTTTTAAGGTGCTTCCCAATCATAAGCCGACCAGGCTTACCGACAATATCACCAATTGATGCGATTCTCATTGATGGATTATTTACCTTGGAAAGTTAGAAGAGAACTCGCCCATGTGAGTCCTCCTCCAAAAGTATCAAGCAGCATTAAGTCTCCCGTTTTGAGCCGTCCTGACTCATAAATATCGTTGAGTGCCATAGGGATGGACGCTGCTGATGTATTGCCGTATTTACCAACGGTTAAAACCACTTGTTCTTCATCAAGCTTCAACGCATCACCTACTGCTTTGATAATACGATAATTGGCTTGATGGGGTACAAAGTGTTTGATCTCTTTTGCATCAATATTGTTGTTTTTGAGTATATCTTTGACATCTTTGGTTAGGGTCTTAACGGCTAGTTTAAAGGTCTCATTACCTTTCATCTTGACAAAGTTAAGCCCCTCATCCACCACTTGCTGACTGACAGGGTGAATACAACCAGGTGCTGGAGTGACCAAAAAGTCTCCATAGCTACCATCTGCACTAGCATGAATATCGATAATGGCTTTATCTTTATCCTGCGTAGCACTAATGACTGCAGCTCCTGCTCCATCACCAAAGAGTATACAAGTTCCTCTATCACTGTAATCCACAATAGATGAGAACTTTTCGCTTCCTACAATCAATACATTCTTTTTCATGCCCGATTCAATAAAGGCTTTGGCAATGGAGAGAAGATAGACAAATCCACTGCACGCTGCTGATATATCAAAGGCTTGTACATCTCTAATACCCAATTTATCAGAGATGATACAGGCTGTTGAGGGCATATTAAAATAATCAGGTGTTACCGTAGCACAGAGTACCAAATCAATATCCTCTTTGGCTAAACCTGAACGCTCAATTGCTACTTCACACGCTTTAGCACCCATATCACTGGTGTATTCATCATCTGCAGCAATATGCCTCGTCTTGATACCTGTACGTTTGGTAATCCACTCGTCACTGGTATCAACCATCTCTTCAAGCATCTTATTATCCAGAACCTTTTGCGGGACATAAGCACCGATTGATATAAATGAAGCATACGTTTTAGACATAACTTTCCTTAGAAGTAAAAATAAACACTATTATATTACCATAATTAGCTATAACAAACAGTAATTGTACTACTATTAAGATTTAAAACAGATAATATGAGCCAAAATTACCACTTTAGGTTATGTAATTATGTAATATTGATATTTATTAAGAAGTTATGTTGAAGTTTAAAAAGAATTATCAAAAGACAATCCTAAAGGATTGTCTTATTGATTACATCGTAGCGTAAGATAGATTGTTACAGGCTTTAAGTGAAGAGATCTCTTCGATAAGCTCTTTTGTAATATGACCATCAACGCGTACAACAGCTAGGGCTTGCCCCTTATCATCACGACCAAGTCTAAAGTCAGAGATATTGAGCTTGTTTTTGGCGATAATGTTACCTACATCACCAATGACACCTGGTTCATCGTTGTTACGAATCAGTAGCATCTGTCCACTCATCTCTACATCAAGGGCATAGTTATCAATTTTGACAACTCTTTGAATGCTATCTTCAAAGACCGTACCGCCAATAGTGATAGTCCCTTCCGATGTTGTCAGCTTGATAGCTACTTTATTGTTCAATCCACTGTGGTTTGGTTGACTCTCTTTGATAATCTCAATTCCACGCTCTGTTGCGACAAACTCCGCATTGACGTAATTGATTTGATCACTGAGAGACTCACTCAGTACTCCAACGGTTGCAAATGTAGCTAATGATTCAAGATACTCACTAATATCACCTTGAGTCATCACTTTGATTGATTTAACCCGTGCTTTAGTAAGCTGTGCAGACATATTTCCCATTTTTTGGGTAAGTTCTAAAAACGGTCGTACATAATCAGGTAATTCACTCTCTTTGATAGGCAAGTTTAGAGCGTTAGGATAAGCTATCCCTTTGGCTGCTTCAATGGCTTGCTTAGCTGCTGAAATAGCAATATTTCGCTGAGACTCTTTTGTATTTGCTCCAAGGTGAGGTGTAACGGTAACATTTTCTAAATCAAGGAGTGGATGATCGGTAGCTGGTTCTTTGTTAAATACATCAATACCTGCCATTCGAATTTTACCATTTTTTAGACCCTCAAGAAGAGCCTCTTCATCATAGAGTCCGCCTCGTGCACAGTTGATAAGGATAACACCATCTTTCATTTTGGCTATCTCATCACTACCAATCATTCCAATCGTCTCATGCGTTTTGGGTGTATGGATAGTAATAATATCACAAGCCAAGATATCCTCAAAGTCACGTGTGTAGGTCACATTGACATCGGTTGCTTTCGTTGGATCAATATATGGGTCGTAAGTAATGACATCCATATCAAAAGCTTTCGATCGAATACCCACACGTGAACCGATATTACCAAATCCAATAATTCCTAGCTTTTTATCTTTGAGCTCTGTCCCGTACCAATCTTGTCGTCTCCAGACACGATCAAGCTTAAGGTTATTATGAGCATAGGGGAAGCTTCGTGCACATGAGAGCATATGCGTCATGGTAAGCTCAACTGCTGCAATGGTATTAGCAGTAGGTACATTCATAACAATAATACCACGCTTAGAGCATCCATCAATATCTACATTGTCGACCCCAACACCTGCTCTAACAATTGCTTTAATATTGGTTGCATTTTCTAAAAACTTCTCATCGACATCTGTAGAGCTTCGTGTAATGGCAACATCAGCATCTTTAATAATTTGGGAGATTAATTTATCTTTGGGTTCATCTGCTGCATTGATCATGATGATATTTTCATCTTCAGCCAAAAGGTCTAAGCCCTTTTGGTGAATGTGATCGCAAACAACAATTGTCATTTTTGACATCTGTTATAACCTTTAGTTTATTTTTGAAGTTGTTCTTTGAGTGCATCACCTAATGTCATGCTGTCATCTTGGTTAAGGTTGATACTTTTAAGAGCTTCTCGCTCTTCAATCTTCTCTAATCTCTTAACAGATACTCTGATTCGATCATTTTTAGCATCGATAAAGGAGATAACACCTTTAATCTCTTGACCTTTCTCAATCTCATCTACTTTGAGTGGGTGAAGATCTTCGAGTCTAATAAGAGCATCTACTCTATTACCAAGCTCAATAAAGACACCAAAGTCTTTTTTATCTTTGACGGTTCCCTCTACAATATCGTTGACTTTATGCTCTTTTGCAAAGCTCTCAACAGGTGAACTCTCAAGTGCTTTTTTACTGAGTGAGATCTTCTCTGCATCTTTATCGATATTGATAATCTTAACCTCTACCTCATCACCTGCTTTAAGAGAGTTTTTAGCTGTTACGCTCTTATCCCAAGAGAGTTCTTGATTATGAAGGAGACCCTCTACTGAACCAATCTTGACAAATGCACCAAAGTCAGTTGTTGAAGAGATACTACCTGTTACAACATCACCAATTCTATAGTCCTTAGTAAACTCATCCATTGGCTTTGGAAGCAGTGACTTAAGACTTACACGCAGTCTTCTTTTCTCTTTATCAATCTCAATAACTTCAACATTGATCTCTTGACCTACTTCAATATAATCTTTTGGATGTTTAACATTTTTATCCCAAGAGATCTCAGATACATGTAAAAACGCCTCTAAATCTTCACCAAGGTCTACAAATACACCATAAGGCTCAATATTTGATGCAATAGCTGTAACAGTATCACCTTTACCAATTACCTCATCGATATTCTCCCATGGATCGGGGTTTGCATCTTTGATTGATAACGATAGGTGTCGTTTCTTCTTATCATAATCCAATGCAATAACATCAACTTCTTCACCCTCTTCAAAATATTTTGAAGGGTTTACAGGACCTTTGTGAGAGATTTGAGAGTAGTGTACCAATCCATCAATTCCACCCACATCTACAAACATACCGTAACTTGTAATCTTTTTGATTACACCTGTAATTGGCTCTTTGCTCTCTAGTACCTTATCAACAATCTCTTGTCGTTTACTCTTCTCACGCTCAATAAGCTCTTTTCGTGAAACAACTACTGAATTTTTCTCTTTATCAACTTTTACAATAATTGCTTTAACTTTTTTACCTGCACCATCATTTTTTGGGCTTAGGTATGAGAGGGTTCGTGGCATAAAAAACTCTAAACCATCACAGTCAATAACGTAACCGCCCTTGTTTTTCTTAGTAATTGTACCTTCGATTATATACTCTTGCTCGTCATCATACTCATTAATAAACTCACTGAGTGCCGCTTTTTTCTTAGCCATATCGTAAGAGATATTTGCTCTCTCACCTCTATTGCCTGTTACCATTACGGGAATAGTGTCACCTACATTAAAAAGTACTACTCCATCTTTGTCTCTTAACTGATCTAGTGAAAGAAATGCTTCATTTTTTCTACCAATGTCAATAATAGCTTGATTGTCATTCTCACGAATCTCTACAACCGTACCGTCTACCAAATCATTTTTTGTTTCTTGTTTTTTGAATGACTCTTCGAGCATTGCTCCAAAATCAACATCTTCTACTTCGATCTCATCAAATTTCATCTTGTTACCAATCCTTATCTGCCTATAATTGTGAAATTATACTATTTTTTATTTAAAACTTATTAAATGCTATAGATTTTAAATGATATTAGAATAACATATTGTATATAAATTTTAAGCAACTGCCCTAATTGTATTGATAACATTTTGAACGATCCAGTCAGGCGTTGAGGCTCCAGCACTGATACCGCACAACTTTTTATCTTCAAACCACTCTTTTTCAATCTCACTCTCATTCTCTACTAAATAACTATCACTACAATACTGTTTGCATATACTGTGAAGCTGTTTGGTATTAGATGAGTGTTTGCCTCCAATAACTATCATCACATCGGCCTCTTTGGCTAGTTCCGAAGCGGCATCTTGATTCTCAAAGGTAGCGTTACAGATGGTATTAAAGACACGAACCTCTTTAATACGACCAATTAATGCATGGACAATGGTTAAAAAATCTTGAGGTTTGCGTGTCGTTTGAGAGACTACGGCTACTTTTGAACGTAAAAGAGAGAAGTCAATATCTTCAGGCGTATTGACAATAAAGGTATTGCCCTCTTTACCATAACTGTAAACCCCTTTGATCTCAGGATGATTTTTATCTCCAAAAATTACCACAGAGTACCCTTCAGCACTCATCTGTTCAACAATCTGCTGAGGTTTAGTCACATAAGGGCAAGTTGCATTGATGATTTTATTGTTTTGATCTTTAAGGATTTGCAATTCATTTTTTGTAATACCATGGGTTCGAATGACTACCGTCTCATTGGCTGAGAGTTCATCAATAGAGCCTGCTAAACCAATATTATAGTTTTGTTTCAGTCGATCGATCTCATCTTTGTTGTGAATAAGCGGTCCATAGGTCTTGCTGTTAGGGTTTTGTTGGGCTATATCAATAGCACGCTTTACCCCATAACAAAAGCCATAACTTGATGCTAATTTAATGGTCATAACTATTTATTATCCTTATCCTCTTTAATTTTATTGAGCATCTCTTTGAGTATTTTTTTGCCACCCTCAACAGCAGGCTGATCATAGGTATTGACATCAAATAAGATACCCACCAAACTAGTAAGCAACTGATAGTAGAATATTAATTGTCCAATATTGTTCTCATCAATTTTTGATAACTCAATGGTATCGATGGGGATATGGAGCTCTTCAAGTGAAAGCAGTGTTGCTTTGGCTTGAAGATTAATCAACTGATTAAAATCGATACCGTTAATTAAATCAAGATTTTCTAAATGCGAAAGTGCTACATCGGGAATACTCAAGCTGTTTTCAAAATCTTTAATGGTAATAAAGGTAACACTCTTATCTCTTTTACCTTCGATAATAAGCTGTAAAAAGGAGTGCTGATCAACAGGACCAATAAGTCCAATGGGCGTAAGCCCAACATTAAGTACTCCATTTTGCTGTACTTTACCCAAACTCTCTCCCCACAACTGTACATACCATTCACAAAAGTATTTTAGCGTCTCAGAGTAGGCAAAGATAGTATTGATATTGTAGACATTGTAGTTTTTGGCTATATACGTTGCTTTTGTCAGGAGTTTTTCTTGAATTTTACCTCCATCAAAAAACTCCTCTTTGAGTGACTTGGCACCTCTTAAGAGCTCTTTGACATCTACTCCCACAAGTGCTAGTGGCAAAAGTCCTACATAAGATAAAACAGAGAATCTCCCCCCAACATCTTTGGGTAAAAAGAGACTCTTAGATGCAATAGAGATAGCAAATTGATGGAGTTTTGAGCCCTCTTCGGTCACAAATGAAAAGTAACTGCCATCATGTTCTAAAAGTTCATAGATATACTTTAAAATCGATACCGTCTCAATGGTTGTACCCGATTTACTAATCACAATAAAGTGACTCTTTTTTAGATCAATATGAGCTAAACGATCATGAATGCTTACAGGATCTGTACTCTCCAAAAAAGAGAGTTTTCGTTTAAAGTCATTAGAGCTCTTTAAAAAGCTGTAGACGGCTTTTGCACCCAGTGAGCTACCACCGATACCAATAACAACAATGTTTTCAACAGAGCTGTGTGTCTGTTCAAACCAATCTTTAAACGCATCAAGCTCTTCTAAATCTTGATCAACTAAATGATAATAGCCTATCTCATTAGGCTCTTGAGATATTTTTTCCAATAAATTGGGAGCGCTCTTACACTCAAAATAGAGTTTGTTTTTCATAATACCCATCCTTTTGCTTACGCGAAATTTTTGTAGCTCTTGATAGTAAAGCAGTTAATGAATATTATAGCAAACCTAAAGATAAAGTTCTTTGATTTATCTCAATATTAATGCTTTTATTTTTTTTTAAGTCAATTTATTTTATAATTTTGATTGAACAACTTCTATTATATTTATACATTCCACTTATTCACAAATTAAAATCAGGTCACTCTTATGCTTTTTAAGATTCTATCTCTTCTTATCTCTGTTACTCTATTTTTGCACTCAAAAGGTGTGCCAGCTGGTACACAAATAGTCAATATTGCTTATTTGGAGTATGAGATGAGCAATACAAAATATCATACCCAAAGCAATACATTAATCGATGTCGTTGATCAGCTTATCGATATGCGTCTAAGCTGTATGGAGAGTGAAGATGTAGCGGTGTCATCTGGTCAAAAAGAGGTCTCCTTTCGTTTTTTACTTTCCAATCTTGGTAATGGAGAAGATAGCTTTGAGCTAAACTATCTACGCGGAAACGATTCAAATTTTGAGCTAAGTAATACAAAAATATATCTCGATAATGGTAACGATATCTTCGATACCAAAGACCAACTTGTCAATAATGTAACACTGCAGCATGATGAGAGTCAAGTACTCTTTTTGGTCAGTGATATTCCAAGCAGTGCCAAAGGCGTTTCAGAAAATGGCATAGAGGCAATCTCTCAGATTGAGACACTTCGCACACGTGCAGATAATCACAACTACTCCATAGTCGTAGCAATGCAAAGTGGTACAAATATTGATTACTGTAGCTATAAAGTTCAATCAATTTGGCTAGAACTTAAAAAGAGTGCTACCCAAGAGGGAGATATAATTCACTATACTATTGAAGTGCTTGTGCATGGTCAAGGGCTATTAAATAACGTAGTCATTCGTGACCCCATTCCAAAAGGGACAGAATATATCCAAAATTCACTCACACTTAATAATGTCAAAAAAGGAGAATATAAGAATAAAGAAGTTATAATAAATTTAGGAAACATAAAAAAAACTTCAAATGTTAAGCCTATTAATACTATTAGATTTGATGTAAAAGTCAAATAATTTTATCATCTTAAGTAATATCACTTATACGTTTATTATCCAATACATACTACTGCTCTCTTCAAACACTCTTTCAAGAGTTTTTACAAGCTTTTGAGAGATTGCTTAAATTCAATCTAACCATATCTTACATTTTAACTGTTCAAAGGAGTATCTATGAAAAATTTATTTATAGCTATTGTTGTGTTGTTTACAACTGTTACGAGTATTGAGGCAAAGGTGAAGGTATCGACCGCATCCTATCAAAAAATGGGGAAAAAATGGGTCAAGGCGGCTAAAGTTGTTCCTGGTACTAAAGTAAAGTATATCAATACACTCTCTAATAGTGGAGGATCAAATGCCACCAATTTGGTTATCGTTAATACTATTCCAAAAGAGATGCAATACATTGCCAACTCTGCTAAATGTAAAGGCAAATGCACGATTACCTACTCAGTCGATGGAGGCAAAAGTTATACTACACCAAGAAAACTCTACGTCAAAAAAGGGAGTCGAAAGATTCGAGCAAAAGCAGGTGACTATACCAATATCAGATGGGTAGTCAATACACTAAAAGGTGGCAGTAAAAAAACCGTGCAATACGATGCCGTCTTACGATAATAGAACAAGGAAGTAGATTATGAAAAAATTTTTAAGTTTAGTAACGCTTATGGCATTAGGTTCAACAGCAACTTATGCAGGGGGAACCGATGCAGGTACAACAGTCAATAACTCAGCGACACTCTCTTATACAGTTGGTGGTAGTCAAACCACAGGACTAGTCTCAAATACAGATAGCTTTGTGGTGGATAGAAAAATCAACCTAACGGTAGCATGGAGTGATGGAACAAATGTGCAAGTTGCTAAAGCTGGTGATACAAATAAAGTCTTAACCTATAGTGTAACCAATACAGGTAACGATGTACAAGATTTTGATTTGGCCGTGACACAAGTTTCATCAGGAGATCAATTTGATGTTAGTAGCTACAAAATCTATGTTGAATCCGATGGCACGGCTGGATGGAGTGCAAGTGATTCAGAACTATCAACCATTGATAACTTAGCAAAAGATACCAGTAAAACCGTCTATATTGTTTCAACAACTCCTACTGCAAATGATAATGATTTAGCAAAACTTATCTTAACAGCGACTGCAAAAGGTTCTGATGGTTCAGTTCTAACTCAAACCACAACAGCCGATACGACAGGAGTTGATAATGTATTTGCTGATGGTGCAGGTGACGGTGATGCCAATCAAGATGCAAAACACTCCTCTACAGGTACCTATCAAGTCGTTGCATCGGGTGCTGTAAATGTAAGCAAAAGCTCTTGTGTTATTAATGACCCTGTTAATGGTACAAGCAACCCAAAACGTATCCCTGGGGCTACAATTCGCTATGCCATTGAGGTCTCTAATACAGCAGGAAGTGATGCAACAGGAGTAACGGTTACCGATACATTGGTAGGGGATTTGGCTTATAGTGGCAACTCAAAAATTGTTTCAGGGGCTTGTAGTTGTACTACTGCAAGTGGAACAGCTATCGCTGGAGATACAGTAAGTGCATCTGGACAAACTGTCTCAATGGCGTTTAATACCATAAATGATGCCGCACAAGAGTGTGCCTACTTTGAAGTCACTATTAATTAATGAATATACCAAAGCATCTTGCTTTGGTATATTAAACCTTTTTCAAAATCATAAATCAATGGATTTGGGCTTTGAAAGAGGTTTAGAAAAACGACAACATTCTAATCCCACTTGATACTATCTACATCAAATTTTAATAAGGAGGCGGTATGAATCTTTTTAAAATTACTCTACTTACCATACTATTTATCTCCTCTTTATACTCTAAAGTTATCTCCAATATCGCCTATGCCTCTTTTGACGTAGATGGTCTCACACAGCAAGTACGATCCAATGCGGTCAATATCACTTTGGACGAGGAGACGATAACATCTGAAGAGAGTTTGAATATTTGGATTGAGAAAAGTGTAGACAAACCTATTGTTACGATTGGTGATATCGTTAACTACACAGTGGTTATACACAACGATTCAGATCAAGATATTGAAGATCTTGTCCTCCATGATGTGTTTCCAAAGGGGATCAAATTTAAACTTTATAGTTTTAAAATAGATGGAGAGAAGGGATGTAAAAATATATCTGTACATGGAGATCATCTTGATTATTTTATTTCTAAATTGGATAAGCAATCTAGCTCTACAATTACTTTTCATGCAGAGATCACATCAGAAAGTAAAAAAATTCGTACGGCTTATGCAGTCGTTGATAATAAGCAAAACATACACCTCTCTAATATCGCTTCTGCTACCGTTATCATCCAAGAGGATTTAATACAAAGCAAAGGTTTTATTATCGGTGAAGTGACCAATGAAGAGGGCAAAGGGGTACAGGGCGTACGGCTCTATATACAAGATGGTCGTTATGTGATAAGCGATAAAAATGGAAAGTATCACTTTGAAAATGTTGATCAAGGTAGCAATGTGGTGCAGGTGGATGTAGATCTGCTCCCTGATGGATATGAGATTGACTACTGTTCAGATCAAAACGATATAAACACTCCCTTTTCACGCTTTGTCAATATCTCCAAAGGAAGCCTTAAACAAGCCAACTTTTGTCTCACACAAGGGCAAGATCACACAAGTCCCAATACAATCAATTTTCATATCCCAAAACCTACCAAAAATATGCCACAGTACTCTAAATACAATTTAACAAACCTTTCATCTACCTCCAAGATACTCTGGCCACCCAAAGAGCATATACCTGCTATTCCCAGTACCTCTATCGCCTTTTCTTATCCCAAAGATCATAAAGCTACCCTTTGGCTTAACGATCAAAAGGTAAGTATGCTCAATTATGAAGGCAAGATCAAAGATCATAACCTCAGCATGGTGATTGATCAATACAAGGGAGTTGACCTTCTTGATAATCTTAACATCATCAAAGTAGAAATTTTTAATCAAAACGGTCAATTGATAGAGACTCTAACGCAAGAGATCAATGTCGCTTCGATTCCTGTAAGTATCGAATATATCGAAAACTCCTCCTATACTGTAGCTGATGGAGTCAACTCTCCCGTGATTGCCATTAAGTTTTTGGATAATAATGGTCAACCCATTCGAGCAGGCATTACAGGTACTTTTAGCATTGATGCTCCTCATGCGAGTCAAAGTGCTATTGATGCTATTACCGCTAATCCACTCAGTACCAACAAATCAAGCAGTGATCGCTATGTGGTAGGAGCTAATGGTATTGCCTATATCAAGCTCCAACCCACCACTAAGTTGGGTGAAGTACTTATGCACTTTGATCTACAAGGACGTAAAGAGAGCATCAAAGCGTGGCTCAAACCCAAAATGCGTGATTGGATTGTGGTAGGATACGGTGAAGGAAAAATTGGCAATAGTCGTAGCCAAAATATCACCCGTGATGACTCCACACAAAAAGAGGGTAAAGTATCGCTCTTTGCCAAAGGGAAAATAGGAGATGATTGGCTTTTGAGTTTGGCTTACAACAGTGGCAAAGACCCCGATACCCCTCTTTTTAATGAGATTGACCCCAACAGATACTACACTCTCTATAATGATGCCACACGAGCCTCGTATGAAGCAGCAAGCCGTAAAAAGCTCTTTGTAAAGATTGAAAACGATAACTTTTATGCCATGTATGGAGACTACAACAGCGATCTAACCTATACCAAACTCTCCAAATACTCTCGTAATATGACAGGACTTAAGAGTGAGTACCATGGTAAACATCTCCAAGCCAAAGCCTTTGTATCTAAGAGCGATCAAGCCTTTATCAAAGACCAACTACAAGGTAACGGCACATCAGGCTACTACAAGCTATCCAATACACCATTGATCCAAAACTCTGAGACCATTAGCATAGAAGTACGTGAGTGCTATCAAAGTGAAAAGATAATCTCGACTCAAACACTGCAACGCTTTCGTGATTACGATATCGATTATAGCTTAGGACGAATATACTTTAAAGAACCCATCTACTCTATGGATGAAAACTTTAATCCTCAATATATCATAGTAGATTATGAGATTGATGGCGAAGAGGGAGAGCATTACACCTACGGTGGAAGAGTGGCACTCAAAGCCTTGAACAATAAAGTGGAGGTAGGGGCAACATTTATCAATGAAGACAATGCCAAAATCAAAAACACGCTTATGGGTGTGGATACGACAATCAAGATAGGAGCAGGTACACGACTCAAAGCCGAGTATGCCAAGAGCAAAAACAGCAGTGATGGCAAAGAGATAGAGGGGGATGCCAAACTTGTAGAGATAGAGCATATCTCCAAAGGGCTCTATATTCTAGGCTACTACAGAGAACAAAGCAGCTCTTTTGGGCTAGGACAACTCAATGGCTCTCTTGGAGGTACACGAAAAGTGGGCGTAGAGTTTAACAAACTCTTTGCCAATCGCTTCAAGATAGAGGGAAACGGTTATCGCCAAACCAATCTACTTGATAACACCCATCAAGATGTAGCCGATATTAAAATAGGGATTGATAAGACGCTATGGAGCTCTTACCTTGGCTATCGATACGCCAAAAACTCTGAGACCATTGCCATTAATCAACTGCTCTTTGGAGTATCGCGTGCCTTTTTTGATCAACGTTTGCGTTTAAGCTTTGATTACGACTACTCACTTGACAAAGCAGATGATAGCCTCTACCCCACCAAAAAGCTCTTTGGAGCTCAACTTGCCCTCACCTCTCAAATCAATCTTTTTGCCAATTATGAACTGAGCAAACGAGAGGCTCAAGAGTATAAGTTAGCTCAAGTAGGTATGCGTTATACGCCTTGGAGCGGTATGAGCATTGAAAATCGAACCGTGAGTGAATTTTACAACGATAGCACGCGCATCTACAATACTCTAGGTCTTAAACAAAATTTTCAACTCAACAAAAATATCAACCTAAACTTTGGCTATGAAGAGGCAAAAATGGTTGAGGGAGTATGGAGTGAGAACAATGTCTCTACTCAAACTGACCCCTTCAAAGCCTATAGTTTTGGCATCAATTATCACAATAAAACTCTATCTGCGACACTTAATGGAGAGTATCGTGATGGATTTGAAGATCAACGTACCAATCTTACACTAGGCATCTACTCACAGGTAAATGAGGATTTTGCTTTGGCTTATAGTGGTGGATTGAATCTCATAGAGAGTGGTGATGAGACGCAACGTGATATGAATATGAAGCTTCTCTTTGCCTATCGCCCCAATAATGCACAACTTGTGATGTTCAATAAACTAGAGTATCTCTACAGCAAAAAAGAGAGACCCAATGCTATTGAGCAGACAGAGAAACTTATCAACAATCTAAACCTCAACTACACACCCAATGACTCTATTGAGGTGGCTTTGCAGTATGGACTTAAATACGTTGTAGATAGTGTTGAGGAGTATGATTATAAGGGCATTACCCATCTACTTGGCATTGATGCTACCTTTGCTCTGAGTGATCGTATCGATCTAGGTCTCCAAGGCTCTATACTCTATGCTAAAAGCAGTGAAAACTATAAGTATAATTTAGGAGCGTCTCTTGGTTATAATATCTTTGAAGATGCTTGGCTGATGCTTGGATACAATATCGAAGGGTTTGAAGATAGCGACTTTGATGAACAAAACTACCGCAAAGAGGGAGCGTATCTACAATTTAAGATGAAGTTTGACCAAGAGGATCTAAAAGATGCTTTAGAGGTGCTCTCATGGTAAGAGTTATACTTATTATCTCAATCTCTTTGCATCTGCTCAACGCTGCACCACTTCAAACCTTTGTACGTACAACCCCCTTTCATACATCATTTGAGACAGTCTCGAATCAACTCTATAATAACTACCCTGATGATGGAGAGAGAAGAGTCAATATTGGGTTTACCTTTACTTTTAATGGAGTCAACTACAACCAAGTTATCATCAGCACAAATGGTGTTTTAACTTTTGGAAACTACAGCTTTGATAATAATAACCTGCCTATTGATCCAAATAGTGGCACACCAATCGCTCCACCTAATAGTATCTATCCCTACTGGAGTCATTTAGACCCAAGCAAAAACAATGGAGGTACAATTACTTATGGGACAATTGGCAGTGGAGAAGATGAACACTTTGTGGTCAGTTGGAATGAAGTGAAGTTTTCCAATAGTGCTGTTTTTAACAGATCTATAAGTTTTCAAGTTGTGCTTTATAAAAATGGAGACATTCGCTTTCGCTATAATAGTAGTTTCTTTGATGCCATGAGCAACTTCATGAAAATCAACGATTTGACTATTGGTTTAAAAGAAGATGCCACACACTACGACCAATATGCCTATAATCAAAAAATAACAGCTTTTTCAGTTGATATTCTATACAGTAAAATACGACAAGTTGAACTCAAAAAGTCTTCGTGTGTGATTAATGATCCTGTAAACACCACCAACCCCAAACGTATCCCAGGGGCTACTATTCGCTACGCTGTAGAGGTCATCAACAAAAGTGCTTCTATGACCAATGTTATTGTCGAAGATAATTTAGATAGCTTATTTGATACCAATACCATTAACCACCTACAAATTCAAAACGGTGCTTGTGATTGCTTGGGTACAACATCGGCAAATAATAATGGCTTTAACGGTTCAAGTGCAGGAATCAATCCCGTTCGACTCGATTTTGGTACAATCTCATCAGGTACCCTCCAAAATCCTCAAATCAAATGCGGATATTTTGAGGTGAAGCTTAGATAAAGTAGTGCTTCTTAGTCTACCCTACTATTTTATGTTTTTATGCTAAAATTAAACAATTTTAAAAAAGGGTGATGATGGGACTCAATGAAGCAGATACACGAGCCAAGCTAATTGATCCTGTGCTTAAATCAAGCAGTTGGCTTGAATCGCATATTGTGCGTGAGTACTACTTTACCGATGGGCGAAAGATTCTTGGTGGCAGACGGGGCAAAGCTTACAAAGTTGACTATCTTCTAAACTACAAAAACACTAATCTTGCCATTATCGAAGCCAAAGCCCAAAGCAGAGATGCACTCGATGGATTGCAACAATCTATCGAGTATGCACAAAAGCTGCATATTGATTATGTCTATGCAACCAATGGGCATCAAATCTATGAACACTCCATGCGTGAGGGCAAGGGGCATTATATCGATGCCTACCCCACACCCGATGAGCTCTTTGCTCGAAAATATAGCTCAACGACTCCCAAACAAGAGGAGATCATCACCTACCCCTTTCATATCCAAGGGATTATGAAGCCACGCTTCTATCAACAAATTGCCGTGCAAAAAAGCATCGAAGCCATTGCGAGTGGCAAAGATAGAGTACTGCTTACCCTTGCCACAGGTACAGGCAAGACCTATATCGCTTTTCAGATTGTCTACCGTCTCTTTGAATCTCGTTGGAGTCGTGAGGGGAGTGGTAGGCGACCCAAGATTCTCTTTTTGGCGGATCGTAATGTCCTAGCCGATCAAGCCTTCAATACCTTTAACCCAATCGAAAAAGATATTATCCGACTCAATGGCAAAGAGATCAAAAAACGAGGCGGAAAAGTCCCGACCAACTCCAATGTCTTTTTTGCTATCTACCAATCGATTGCCGAGCGTAAATCGGATGAGTTTGATAGTGAAAATGATGTCACGGCGTATTATCGCCAATATCCACCCGATTTTTTTGATCTAGTCATTATCGATGAGTGTCACCGAGGCTCTGCCAATGATGAGAGCTCTTGGAGAGAGATACTCCAATACTTTGGCACGGCTGTGCATCTTGGTCTTACCGCCACGCCCAAACGAGATGACAATGGCGATACCTACCGCTACTTTGGAGAGCCACTCTATGAGTATTCGCTCAAAGATGGCATCAATGATGGATTTTTGACCCCCTACAAGGTCAAGCGAGTACGAACCAATATCGATGAGTACCGCTTTAACCCCGATGATATCATCCAAGGAGAGCTAGAAAAGCAAGTTGTCGCACTGGATCAATTTGAAAAAGAGGTCGTCATTCCCAAACGCACCCAGCTTCTTGCCAAAACGATCCTGCGTCTCATCAACCCCATGGAAAAAAGCATCATCTTTTGTGTCAATCAACAACACGCCATGGATATGAAAATAGCCATCGATCAATACAAAAGCATCAAAGATAACCATTATTGTGTGCGTGTCACCTCCGATGAGGGGGCGATTGGTAGAGGTTACCTAGAGACCTTCCAAGATAACGATAAAACCATTCCCACCATCCTCACATCCTCCAAGATGCTCACCACAGGAGTCGATGCCAAAAATGTGCGTAATGTCATCCTCACCGCTCCCATCCGCTCGATGACGGAGTTTAAGCAGATTATCGGACGAGGTACAAGAGTCTATGAGGGCAAAGACTTTTTTACCATTATTGACTTTGTTGGGGCTAGCAATCTCTTTTATGATGAGCGTTGGGATGGTATCCCCGAAGAGCCAGTAACAACGACGCAGACCCAAGAGGATGAGAATCCCAAAGAGCCTCGCCAACCCCATGAAAAAGAGGCAAACGACCAGAGCGATAAAAGTGGCTCAAATGAAAAAGTCACCATCGATATAGTGGGCAAAAAGCTCAAAGTCATCGATATCGAAACCACCTATGTGGGAGATGACGGCATACCGTTGCGTACCCAAGAGTTTTTGGAGTTTTTGATCGGTACACTGGGTAGATTTTATGATGATGAAAAGCGTCTTCGAGAGCTATGGAGCAACCCCAAGACCAGAGAAGAGCTACTTAGCAAACTAAGAGCACTCCATATCGAACAAAGTCAACTTGATGAGCTTAAAAGCATCTTTGAAGTACCCCATAGCGATATCTACGATGTATTAGCCTATCTATCGTTCAACCACGCGATACAGACCCGTACCCAAAGAGTCATGGTGTGTTTGAACGTAAATATATCGAACAGTTCCAAAGCGAAAAGGTCAAAGCCTTTTTGGAATTTATCTTGGAACGCTACGAAAAAGATGGCGTAGCCGAGATGGGCAGTGATAAGCTCTCATCGCTTATCAAGCTTAGCGGACAAGATATGCGAGAACTCAAAGAGGAGTTTGCCAAAGATAATCTCAATATCCGTGAGGGGTATTTTGAGTTGCAAAGGGAGATTTATAGATGAAATATAAAATATTTTGCGATGAGAGTAATCATCTACTCAATGATAGATCAAATGTGATGGTGAATGGTGCAATTTTATTGCCTGAAGAAGAGGTTGCAACAGTAAATAAACATATTAAATATTTAAAACACAAACACAACTACTATAATGAACTCAAATGGAGTAAGCTTATCAAATCTCAAAAAGATTTTTACATTGAGTTGATAGACTATTTTTTTGAGAGTAACATGAGATTTAAAGCTACTTTTATACCCAATAAAAAAGAAGAAGTTCATAAAAGCTATGGAAATACTCATGATAAGTTTTATTATATTGTTTACTATTACACAATTAAAAATTTTATAGAAAATGGAAATGATTATAAAATATATTTGGACTATAAAGATATTAATGGTGGTAAAAGAGCTAAAAAGTTAGAAGAGATACTAAATCACCGAGGTCAAACCCAAGCGTTCATTATTCAATCACAAGAGTCACAAATACTACAACTATGTGATCTTTTTATTGGTGCAATTGCATATAAAAATAGAACCGATATAGAACATGCAAGTAAGATAAAAAATTTTGTGATAGAATACCTTGAGAATAAATTAAAGTATGAACTGTACGAAACTGCTCCATGGGTTGAAAAATTTAATATTTTTCGATGGGTATTGTCGGAGCGTAGATGATGAAATTATTGAATCAATATGAAATTAATACTCTAAATACTGAAGGAGTTGAAATACTTTTTGATATTTTCAATAGGGATTTTATAACAACTCAAACCTACTTAACAAAAGGTTCAGTCTCTTATGTAATTGATGTTAAAGAGGATAAAACTTGCCCTTGTCCTTTTTCTAAAATAGATAAACCAGAAAGATTTTGGCATGTCATTACTAGAAATAAAAAGAATTCACAAACAAGTAACAATCCATGTCCAAATGAGTATGAACAGCAAAGAGTTTACGATAAAGCTAGGGCTAAAAGGCTTCATTGGATTAAGCCTTTTATTGAAAATTGGCAGAGTGATTCTGAATTAGTACATTATTATCAAAAAAAGCAAGGTAAAGTAAATTTAATTATTTGGAATAAAAGCTTGAAGTTCTTAATCGTTATACGTAAACTTAGTAGTAACATGGAGAGATTTTTAGTAGCTTCTTATAATGTGTTTGACGATGAGAAACATAGATTTGAGAATAAATTAAAAAGATATAATAGAGAATCTCCAACAGGTGATGAATGGTTTTAGGTTTGGTCGCCCATACGGCAGGACGAAACGCCACTTGCAAAAAGCATAGAGCTTTTTACTACCCCTATAGAAAACTCTATAGCATTGATAGTTCAAGAAGCCTATTATAATTATTTTTATCTTATAAGTCAATAAAGGAACCAAAAATTTGGAACAAAACATAAACCGTATAACCGACATTCTACGCCGTGATGATGGTATCTCTGGGGCGATGATGTACACGGAACAGATATCGTGGATACTCTTTTTAAAGTTTATCAACGACCTAGAGGCAAACAAAGCCGAAGAGGCGGAGATTGATGGGATAGAGTATCGCTATATCATCGACAAATCATACCGCTGGGATGAGTGGGCAGCTCCCAAAGATGCAAACGGCAAGCTTGACCTCAAAAAGGCTCAAAGTGGGGATGATCTGCTTGATTTTGTCAACGGTAAGCTTTTTGCCTATCTACGGGGTTTTAAATCGATCACCCAAGATGCCAAATCGGTCAAGTATAAGATTGGGGCAATTTTTGAATTTATCGATAATCGCATTGCCAATGGGCATACTTTGCGTGAAGTACTCGATATCATCGATGCGATGGATTTTCAAAGACAATCCGATCTCTTTGAGCTATCAGTCGTCTATGAAAAACTGCTCAAAGATATGGGGAGTGATGGGGGTAATAGTGGGGAGTTTTATACCCCACGACCTCTCATCAAGCTCATGACCAAAGTGGTCGATCCTCGTATCGGTGAACGCATCTACGACCCTGCGGTAGGGAGCTGTGGGTTTTTGATCGAAGCCTACAACCATATCCGACCCCAAGAGCTCTCTACACAACAACTGCAATTTCTCAACCAAAAGAGCTTTTATGGCAACGAAAAGACACCGCTAAGCTATGTGATGGGTGTAATGAATATGATACTTCATGGCATCGAATCGCCCAATATCGCCAAAGCCAACACCCTCACACGCAATATCCGCGACATCGAAGAGAAAGACCGCTACGATGTGATCCTCGCCAATCCACCCTTTGGAGGCAAGGAGAAAGAGCAGATACAAAACAACTTTCCTATCAAATCCAACGCTACGGAGTTGCTCTTTTTGCAACACATGATGAAATCACTCAAAATTGGCGGTCGTTGTGGGGTGGTCGTACCCGAAGGGGTGCTCTTTCAGACCAATAACGCCTTTGCAATGGTTAAAAAAGAGCTATTAGAGAACTTCAACCTCCATACCATCGTCTCGCTTCCTAGTGGAGTCTTTTTGCCCTATAGCGGGGTCAAGACCAATGTGATATTTTTTGATCGTATCGGCTCGACGAGTGAGATATACTATTATGAGGTCACCCCTCCCTATAAGCTCACCAAAAACAAGCCCATCGCCTATGAGCACTTTGCAGAGTTTTTGGATAGCTTCTCTACGCAAAAGCTAGGGGAGCATAGCTGGGTAGTCAAAGTCGAGGATATCAAAGAGTACGACATCTCTGCCAAAAACCCTCACAAAAACCAAGCCATTGAGCACAAAGCCCCCAATGAGCTATTAAATGAGATCAAAGCCAACAATCAAGAGATTGAGGGGATTTTGGGGGATATAGAAAAGATATTGGGAGAGGGAGTATGAGTCTCGATGCCGTTCGTGCTGAGCTTGTCGAAGCACTTAGACCTTTAACTAACAATATACCCTTCGACCAGCTCAGGGCGAACGCTCATATCTCTACTTGTTTAACCTGTATTGAGAGTGAGGGCAACCGATGAGTGAACTCTATAAGCTTCCTAAGGGGTGGGAGTGGACTAAGTGGCAAAAAGTTTTAAATGTCAAAAATGGTAAGGACTATAAAGAGGTATTAAATCCTCTTGGTGAATATCCTATTTATGGGAGTGGTGGGATTATAAATTATGCTGATAAATATTTATGTAATGAAAACTCAGTTATTATTGGTAGAAAGGGCACTATTAATAATCCTTTGTTTGTTACAGAAAAGTTTTGGAATATTGATACTGCATTTGGTTTGGAGTCTAATGAAAAATATTTAATACCAATGTTTCTATTTTACTTTTCGCTACAATTTAACTTTTTAAAGCTCAATACTGCAACTACACTTCCATCACTAACTAAAACTAAATTACAACAAATATTAATGCCCCTCCCACCACTAACCGAACAAAAACGCATTGTCACCAAGCTTGATAGTCTCTTTGCCAAGATAGACCACGCCATCACGCTGCACCAAGCCAATATCGATGATGCCAATGCCCTTATGGCAAGTGTTTTGGATAAGGTGTTTGGGGAGTTGGAAGAGGAGTATGCCAAACCTAAAATCAATGAAGTTGCAAACGTAAAAGGTGGTAAAAGAGTACCTAAAGGGTCTAAACTATCAGAAGAAGTTACACCTTATCCATATCTAAGAGTAACAGATTTTAAAGATTATGGAACAATTTCAACAGAGAAAATGCTATATCTTTCAGAAGAGGTTTATCAACAAATAAAAAGATACACAATTACTAATGAAGATTTGTATATCACCAATGTTGGAAATACTATTGGAAAAAGTGGGATTATCCCATCTAAATTAAATGGTGCAAACCTTACAGAAAATGCTGTAAAACTTGTTTATAAAGATAAAAGTATAACCTCAAATAAATATATGTATTATTTTACTAAATCATCCATATTTATTACTCAAATGAAATTAGCAACTAAACAAATGGCAGTACCTAAACTAGCAATTAAGCGACTAGGGGAAATCACTGTTCCCTTTCCACCCCTCCAAACCCAACAAAAAACCGTACACTATCTTGATGCCGTAGCCCAAAAGGTCGAGAGGCTCAAAGCCGTACAGAGTGAGAAGATGCAAAACCTCAAAGCCCTCAAAGCTTCACTGCTTGATAGGGCTTTTTGTGGGGAGTTGTAGGAGTGACATACGATTTACTCGTTTCAAAGCTCCAGCTTTGAAATACCCTATTGAAGTTTAAAACTCTCTTCTACTATTTTCAATGTGGCTCGTCCCCTGCGCTTTGAAATACCCTATTGAAGTTTAAAACCTCAATAAAACTAAGCCACCAATAGAACATCACGAAGCTGGAGCTTCGTGACGAGGAAAAGCTGGAGATTCGTGATGAGGAAAAGTAGTCATCTTTGACTTTTCTCTTATTTTATCCTATTTTTATTTGGAGATTAGTTTCAGTTAGACTTGCTGATAAATTTTAACTCAACTTGATTTTTTATACAATTTAGTATATAATGCCTCTAGGGCGGTAGCTCGTCGGTATGAGCAGCTTACCCCTTTGGGTAAGAAGGTAATGGGTTCGACTCCCATCTGCCAAAGTATAATAGTACATTGTATTTTGGCAGATGAGATGATACAAAAAAATTGGATTTATATGGATAGAGAAGAGTTGCATAAAAGGCACTCTCGTAATCACGAAGAGATTGATACAGCCTTTGAGAATATTTTATCTAATCTACTGCACTCTATCAAAACAGAAAATGCTTCACATACAAAAAACAATACACGATTATTAATTTTTCTTTTGGGTACATATATTGAAACCTTTTTGAATAAATTTTTGTATGAGCTACACTACAAGACACAAAATCCCTATTTTGATGAAGCTACCATTACGCATATTCTCTCTTTGGGTCGAGAAGATGACAAATGGGAATATATTATTCTCTATGCTTTTGAAAAAAACTTTTCTCAAACCAAAGCAAACTTCTCTCGCACTCAAAACATCATTTATGATGATATTATAGAGAGTTTTGCAAACTATATAGAACCTATTATTCGTTTACGCAACAAAATGGCTCATGGGCAGTGGGTCTATATTATCAATGGTGAAGATGAGGAGATATACAGTGGTCAAAAGGTCAAACAAGTACTCAATACAGAGAACTACCTGACACTACGCCACCGTAAAAAAATTTTAATTAAATTCAAAGATTTGATTGTCAAGCTTGTATCTTCTCAAAATATTTTAGAGGAGTATGATAACTTTTATCAAAATATTCAAAACCTTTCAAGAGAGATTGATAAGATTGATTTTAAAAAATGGAAACAACAGCAAATAGATAGCCATAGACGAGGCGAAGAGTATAAAAAGAAAAATCGGGGTAAATAGAGACTATAAATCGTAGGGGTATCCCCTTGTGGGTACCCAAATCCAAGGGCAACCACGAGGGATTGCCCCTACAGCAGTACTTGTATTTTTCTTGTTTCAAAGCTCCAGCTTTGAAATACCCTATGGGAGTTTAAAACCTCAATAAAACTAAGCCACCAATAGAACATCACGAAGCTGGAGCTTCGTGACGAGGAAACCCTACAAACTCTCCAACCACTCCCTAATCACCTCAATCTGCTTTTCTGTTTGCACCGATGCCGTACCACCCTGAGAGTTTCGTGCATTCATAGAGGCTCTATTATCTAGCAACGCTATCACATCTTCATCGATTCGGCTATCGATGCTTTGTAAATCTTCAATACTCAACTGCGAAATATCAAGCCCTTTGGTTTCGGCTAGGTTTACGGCATCGCCTGTGATATGGTAGGCATCTCTAAAGGGTATGCCTACTTTTTTTACAAGATAATCGGCAAGGTCGGTGGCTGAGAGGTGACCGATCATACAGGCTTGCTCCATTTTGTCACTGTTTATGGTCATAGCCTCCATCATCTCATCGAGGACTTTAAGTGAAAGTGTAGCAGTGGTGATGCTATCAAAAGCTCCCTCTTTGTCCTCTTGCGTATCTTTGTTATACGCTAATGGCAAGGATTTCATCACGGTTAAAAGCCCCATTAGATTTCCGTAGGCTCGTCCGCTTTTACCTCGTAATAGCTCTGGAATATCGGGGTTTTTCTTTTGGGGCATGATGGAGCTGCCTGTGGCGTGGGCATCACTAAGGGTTACAAATTGAAATTCACTGGTTGACCAGAGGATCAGCTCTTCGCTAAGACGGCTAATGTGCATCATAATGACTGAAATATTATAGAGTATATCAAGCACAAAATCACGATCACTTACGGTATCAAGGCAGTTAAGCGTAGGAGCTTTAAATCCTAGCTCATTTGATGTAAACTCACGATCTACTGGGTGTGGCGTTCCTGCTAAGGCAGCACAGCCAAGTGGAGAGTAGTTGTTACGGTGATAAGCATCCATCAGGCGTTCATAGTCACGTTTAAACATACTTACATACGCCATCATATGGTAGCCAAAGTTAATGGGCTGGGCGTGTTGGAGGTGGGTCATACCTGGTAGAAGTGTGGTGGTGTGATTTTGAGCAATTTTGGTAAGGGTCTGGATATTTTGTTTGACAAGATTGGCAAGGTTTAACGTATGCTTTTGCACATACCATCGAAAGTCAAGGGCTACTTGGTCGTTTCGGCTGCGTGCGGTGTGCATTCGCTTTCCGCTATCACCTACTATCTCAGTAACGCGTCGTTCAACTGCCATATGTATATCTTCATCCTCTCCATCGAGGCTAAATGAACCCTTTTCGATTTCCTCTTTGACTTGATGAAGAGCTTGATGAATTTCGTTTTTTTCATCTTGGCTTATGATGCCTTGCTTGGCAAGCATTGCAGAGTGGACGATTGAGCCTTCTATATCTTCTGCGTAGAGAAGCTTATCAAAAGGGAGCGATTGGTTGAGTTCTTGGAGTAGCTGTGAGGAGCTTTGAGATATTCGTGCTGATGCTATCTTTTTTGCCATATAGATTCCTAAATTTTTTGCTTAGTATAACATAGCTCAAAAGCCTTAACTCTTAATTGATGCTATAACTCCTACTTCTAAGTACTATTATCATACAATAATATAAAATTAACTACCACGAAAGTTCTCTTTGGCTTCAGAATAATCTAAGGATAATAAGGTATGACAAATATGGCAAGAGTATTGATTGTTGATGATGTAACCGAAAATATCACCCTATTAAAAGATAATTTAAAATCAATCTATGAAGTAATTGGTGCCAAAAGTGGAACCAAAGCACTCTCACTACTGCAAAAGAGCGAAAATTTACCCGATTTGATTTTGCTTGATGTTTTGATGCCCGATATGAATGGGTTTGAGGTCTGTAAGGTGATTAAAAGTAATCCCCAAACGGTTCATATTCCTATCATTTTTCTCACAGTCCTTGACCAGACGCATGATATTTTAGAGGGCTTTGAGCTTGGAGGGGTGGATTATATTACCAAACCCTTTGAGCCTTCTATTTTACACGCACGAATAGGAACTCACCTTACCCTAGCCAAACAACGTAGAGAGCTAGAGGAGTACACACACAATCTTGAAACAATCATAGAACAAAAACGCAAAGAGATTCAAAAGCAATACATTACCGACTACCTCACCACACTACCCAACAAGCTCTTTTTAGACCAATACATCGCTACAGAGAAGTCCTATACAATTGTTTTGCTCAATATCGATAATTTTCGCCTTATCAATCAAAACTTAAGCTACGATGTGGGAGATAAGATATTGATTGAAGTAGCCAATCGGCTCAAAAAGTATGCCTCACAAAACTTCATACTGTGCAGACTACAAGGGGATGAGTTTATCTTTTTGGCTACAGGAGAGTTTTTGGATGAGGCCAAAAAAATCACACAAAGCATCAAGTTTGATTTTGACTCCTATGCCATTACAGTAGAGGGGGTTGAGCTTGATATTACCTTTACAATGGCGGTAGATTATAGCAAAAAGGACAATTTGCTCAAACTTGCCTCAACGACCATACAAGCACTGCGTGAAGAGGGCAAAAATCGAGTAGGTATTCGTGAGCATAACCACAAATTTAAAGAGCAACAACAAAATAATCTATTTTGGATCAAAAAGGTTAAAGAGTGCCTTAGAAGAGATCAAATCGATGTCTATTACCAAGCGATCAAAGATATTCATTTGAACAAAATCAACAAATACGAAGCATTAGCCCGTATTATTTTAGAAGATAAGAGCATTATTCTACCCCATACCTTTATCAAACCAGCCATCTTGGCAGGAGTTGGCACGCAGATTACCAAAGTCGTCATTGACAAGAGCTTCAAAGAGATTCAAAACAAACAGGTCGAACTCTCAATCAATATCACCCAAGATGATCTTCGAGAGGAGTATCTTATCGATTATCTCCAGAGCAAAACCAAAGAGTATGGTATCGCCAAATCACAAGTTATATTAGAGATTCTTGAATCCATCAGTGTCGATGAGGAGAAGCGTTATATAGAACAGCTCAACAGGCTCAAAGAGCAAGGGTATAAAATTGCTATTGATGATTTTGGTACAGAGATGTCCAACTTTAGCCGTTTGATGAGTATCAATCCCGACTATATCAAAATTGATGGCTCTTTTATTAAAAATATTGATCAAGACAGTAATGCCCATGAGATTGTCAGTACCATTATCTCCTTTGCCCACAAAGTTGGCTCCAAAGTCATCGCAGAGTTTGTACATAATCAATCGGTCTGCAAACAAGTGCAACACTTAGCCGTTGATTATGTACAAGGATACTATATTGCTAAACCCCTCCCTACTATCAATGAAGACGATTAATCCAATGATACGAATAGTGTTACTACTGCTAGTGGTTGCTACTATGGCATTTTCAACCACGCATTCCCAATTTAGCAAGAGTGAAAAAGCATGGCTTAAACAAAACCCACTGGTCAAAATTGCGGTGATGAACTATTGGCCAAGCGATAGCAGTGGGGAGAGTTTTCATACATCACTGCTCAAACTCCTTAATCACTACGGAGGTCTTAATCTTGTCGCTGTACCTTACGATAGCTGGAGTGAGGGCTACCGTGATGCCACCCATGGCAAAAAGCTTCATGGGATTATGGGTATTGTGAAAAATGCTCAAAGGGATAGAGACTATTTTGATTTTAGCAAACCTTATGACTATATTCCTATCTATATCGTTGTACGTCAAGAAGAAAACAGAATAAACTCTCTTGATGATTTGCACGATAAAACGCTGTTGGTTAAAGAAAACTCTATTACTCTGACCATGATAAGTGAGCAGTTGCCACACGCCAACACTATTGCTCTTACTTCAATTGAGCAGATGTATCATAACCTCTCTACCCAAGATAGTGTCCAAGCAATTGTGGCACAATTTGTTGAGGAGAAAGAGTTGGCTAAGTATGGATTAAAAGTTGCCAAACTCCTCTACAATCGTTACGGTGAAATCTCCATCGCTTTGCACCACAATTACCCGTTACTCCACTCCATCATCAATAAAACACTTCAAAAAATCCCAGCCCAAAAGCTCTCTTCATTACGAGACAGAGTTTGGGATAAAAGACAAAAAGCATTGCTATTGAGCGATAGTGAAGAAGTGTGGATAGAAGGTAATGATGCACGTATCAAAATCTGCGTTGATCCAAATTGGATGCCTTTTGAAAAAATTGATAAAAAGGGTAATTATATAGGAATGGGTGCAGAGTATATGGCTCTGTTTGAAAAGCGTCTAGGCTACCCTATTGAACTTGTCCCTACCAAAACATGGAGTGACTCTTTAGAGCAAATTCAAGCTAAAAATTGTGATATGCTTCCCGTAGCGATGAAGAACAATCAACGCAAAGCCTATCTTAATTTTACCTCTGCGTATATCTCTTTTCCCTTTGTGATTGCCACAGGCAAAGAGAAGCTCTACATCGAAAAGATAGAAGATATTATAGATAAACCCTTGGGCATTGTCAAAGATTATGCCTATATTGAAATTTTAACACAAAAGTATCCTACTATTAAACTTATAGAGATTGGCAGTGTTCAAGAGGGGCTAAGAATGGTGAAACAAGGCAAACTTTTTGGCTTTATTGATGCTTTGGCCTCTATTGCTTATGAGATACAAACAAACAATCTGCATGATATTAAAATTTCAGGTCATACGGGAGATTATTGGCAGTGGTCAATAGCCGTGCGTAAAGATGTTCCAGAGTTACTCTCTATTGCCCAAAAGTTTATTGATTCACTGGATGAAGTTGATACAAAAAACATCAATGGCAAATGGATGAAGATCAAGTTTGAGCATGGTTTTGATTATACCTTGCTTTGGAAAGTTTTGGGAGTGGTGGCATTTATTTTTATGCTTTTTATCTTTTGGAACCGTAAACTCTCACTAGAGATTGCCCACCGTAAACGCATTGAAGAGGAGCTAAAGAGAGCCAAAGAGAGAGCAGAAGAGGCAACTCAGGCCAAATCGATGTTTTTGGCACGTATGAGCCACGAGATACGCACCCCAATGAATGCTGTACTTGGAATGCTCTATCTTACCCAAAAGACCACACTCACCCCTGTACAGGAAAACTATATCGAAAAAGCACACAATGCTGCCAATTCACTGCTAGGTGTCATCAACGATATTTTGGATTTTTCAAAGATTGAAGCAGGTAAACTTGATATTGAGTATGTAGAGTTTGATTTTCATGAGATGATGAGTGAAGTTGGCAGTATTATGAGTTTTAAAACACACGATAAACCCATCGAACTGCTTATTACTTACGATGAGACGATACCTGAATATCTTATCTCTGACCCTACACGCATTAAGCAGATTTTGATTAATCTTATCGGTAATGCGATTAAGTTTACCACTCAAGGTACAATTATTATCTCTCCCAAACTCCTCAAACAAAAGGGTGAAGATTTGAGTTTGCAGTTTTGTGTGGATGATAGTGGTATAGGTATCAGCCAAAATGACCAAGCTAAGCTTTTTAAAGACTTTTCACAAGTTGATAACTCAACCACTCGCAAGTTTGGCGGCACGGGGCTAGGCCTGGCAATCTCCAAAAAGCTCTCCAATATGCTTGGTGGCGATATTTGGCTTGAGTCAAGCTCCAAAGAGGAGGGTTCAACCTTTTGCTTTAGCATCCAAGCCAAAGAGGCAAGAGCCAAAAGTGCTGAGGAGATTATCTTCCCTGAGAGTCTTAAGCATCTAAGGATATTGATTGTTGATGATAATATTGTGGCGTGTCAGATTCTTGAAGATATGCTTAAAATATTGAAAATAGAGCATATCGACATCGTCCATAGCGGAGAGGATGCCTTTATGAAGTGTGTTGGGCAACATCAAAGCTACGATATCATCTTTATGGATTATAAGATGGAGGGGATAAACGGTATCAAGAGTTATCAACGCATCCAAACCGAACTAAAAGAGCAAACGCCCAAAGTCGTGATGGTGAGTGCCTACTCCAAAGAGGATATTATGAAAGAGTCCAAAGAGGCAGGAATAGAGTCCTTTTTGACCAAACCCATTCACCCATCTCTGCTCTTTGATGCCATCTTGCATACTATTGGCAAAGAGGAACTTATCTCCAAAAGCCAACCTCACAATCTTGAAGATGGCTCTTTGGCAACTATCAAAGGAGCTAAAGTACTGCTTGTAGAGGATAATGAAATCAACCAAGAGTTTGCCATTATGCTACTAGAGGGTCAAGGCATACGTTTAGAGGTAGCCAATGATGGATTAGAAGCCATTGAACTCATCCAAAAGCAGAGCTTTGATTTGGTACTGATGGATATAGAGATGCCCAATCTCGATGGACTAAGTGCAGCCAAGAAAATTCGGGCAATGGAGGATGAGTATTATAAAAAAGTGCCTATTGTAGCACTCAGTGCCCATGCGATGAAGTACGATATTGATAAATCCCTAGCAGCAGGGATGAATGAACATATCACCAAGCCAATCGAACCCAATATACTCTTTGAAGCGATGTTGCGATACATCCAACCCTCTCACATCCAAGAGAGCGTAGCTACTCCAAAACCAAGCCATCCCTCTCTATTTACGCTCCAAAGTGAGCTGATTAATTTTCAAGAGGGAATTGCACGAGCAGGTGGCAATGAGGAGGGCTACATCAAAGTACTCAAACGAGTTTGCAATAAATACAAAGATGCCCTAATCCCTATCAAGCAACTCATAGAGAGTGGAGAGCTAGACCAAGCCCAAAAAAAGGTACACGAACTCAAAGGAGTCAGTGGTAATATTGGGGCGATGAGACTCTTTAAAATTGTAGAGCGTGTTGATAATGATTTAAAAGCCTCCATTGTCCCTTCCAAAATCAAACTCCAAGAGCTTGAAACGATCTTAAACGCAACCTTCGAAGAGGTAGCCAAAGTCGAAGTGATAGAGGCACAAGAGGATGCAGTAGATTTTGATTATCAACAGGTCTTAGAGTTACTTGATAGAGTGGCTGATAATTTGGAAGTTAATATTATCGACTCTGAAGAGGCACTCCAAGCCCTCAACCCCTATCTTCAATCCACACCGCACCGTGCCACCCTAGATGAAATCAATCACCTAATCGAAAATTTCGATACCGATTTGGCATTGGAGCATATTACACAACTTAAAATTCAACTGGGAAAAGAGCATGAATAGAGCAAAAATATTGGTCGTTGATGATGTGCCAGAAAACATCCATACACTCAAAAACCTACTCAAAGATGACTATACCATAGCAGCAGCCACCAACGGTCAAAAAGCGATCGAAATAGCCCAAAAAGAGCCACTGCCTGACCTTATCATCCTAGATATTTTGATGCCCCAAATGGATGGCTACGAGGTGTGCCAAAAGCTCAAAAGCATCGAAGCAACCCAAGATATTCCCATTATCTTCGTTACCTCTTTGAGTGATGCAGATGAGCAAGATAGAGGTATAGCACTAGGAGCGGTGGATTATATCAGCAAACCCATCACACCCCTACTCACCAAACAACGCATCGCTACGCATCTGAAGCTTAGAGAGTGTCAGAAGGGTTTATAAAATGATACAACAGGCAGTGTTACGGCATGGTTACAATGATAAATTGCTATAATATCACTCAATAAAAGAGTAAAGATATAGAAGATGAACCAAACAGACTATTTAGAAGATATAAAACTATTAAAAAAGTGGGCGTATGCCTATTATGTGCAAGATAACCCCATTGCCACAGATGAAGAGTATGACAAGCTCTATCACAAGGTACTTGATTATGAACATGCGCACCCCGATAATGTAGCAGAAGATTCACCCACCAAGCGTGTGGGTGGAGAGATTTTGGAGGGGTTTGAGAAATCGGCTCATATCAAAAAAATGTGGTCGATGGAGGATGTTTTTGATAGTGAGGGGTTGATTGAGTGGATAGAACGGGTTAAAAAGAGTACCACCACACTGCCCAAGCTCTTTTGTGAACCCAAGTTTGATGGAGCAAGTCTTAATCTGCTCTACCAAGAGGGTAAGCTCATTAAAGCCACCACACGAGGGAATGGTGAGATTGGTGAGAATGTGACGCATAATATCAAAACCATGCACTCCATTCCACTAAGCATTGATTACAGTGAGACCATCGAAATTCGGGGTGAGGTGGTGATACGCAAAGATGATTTTGAAGCGATCAACAAAGAACGCCTTGCAAACGGTGAAACCTCCTTTGCCAATCCGCGTAACTCCGCTTCAGGGAGTCTGCGACAGCTTGATCCCAAAATCACAGCAAAACGAAAACTCATTTTTTATCCATGGGGAGTGGGTGAGAATAGCTTGGAGTATGCAACACTTAGTGCCAAGATGGATTTTATTAGCTCGTTAGGATTTTTGACTCCGCCACTTGAACGTGCCTGTGAGAGTATTGAAGAGGTAGAAGAGTTTTATCAAGAGTTGATTGCCAAACGTAATGAGATTCCGATGCTGATGGATGGAATGGTGGTCAAGGTTGATGATACCACGCTTCAAGAGCAATTGGGATACACTATCAAACACCCCAAGTGGATGTGTGCCTATAAATTCCCTGCTATTGAGAAGTCTACCACCGTCCATGCCATAACCTTGCAAGTAGGACGCAGTGGAGTGATTACCCCTGTAGCCGAAGTAGAACCTGTGGATTTGGATGGAGCGACGGTAAGCCGTGCGACACTGCATAACTTTGATGAGATTGAGCGTAAGGGGCTCTATATTGGGGATGAGGTGATTATTATCCGCTCGGGTGATGTGATTCCTAAGATTACCAAAGTATTAGAAGATAGACGCGATGGAAGCCAAAAAGCAATTGAACGACCCACCGCTTGTCCTGTATGTAATGAAGAACTACTTGATGAGGGGACGCTCATAAAGTGTCAAAACCTTAAATGCTCGGCACGAGTGGTCAATGCCATGAGCTATTTTGCAAGCAAGGGGTGTATGAATATTGATGGTTTGGGTGAGAAGATTGTGGAGACACTCTATCGTGAGGGGATTATTGCTGAGATCAAAGACCTCTACACTTTAGATCCCGATAAGATTTTGGCGTTAGAGGGCTTTAAAGAAAAAAGTGTTAATAATCTACTTGAAGCCATTGAGAAGAGCAAAGGGGTGGAGTGCTGGCGATTTATTCGTTCATTAGGAATAGAGCATATTGGAGAGGTAGCAAGTAAAGATATTTGTAAAAACTTTGGCTTAGAGATATTTAACCTAAGCCATGAAGATCTGATCTCAATTGATGGCATTGGTGAACAGATGGCACTATCCTTTGAGGAGTTTATACGAAGCAATGAAAGCAATATCAAAGAGCTTATTGGAATTATTAACCCTACCGTTACCAAACAAGAAGCGGTAGAGGATAACCCCTTTAATGGTAAAACAGTGGTACTCACAGGTACTATGAGCCGTCCAAGAGGAGAGATCAAAGCAATGCTTGAAGAGCTTGGAGCAAAGGTAAGTGGTTCGGTCAGTAAAAAAACCGACTTTGTGATCTACGGCGAAGAGGCAGGGAGCAAGTTGGAAAAAGCTGAGAAGTTGGGTGTAGAGACACTGACGGAAGAGGAGATGGAAGCTCTCTTAAAGGATGAGGTATGACCAATAAAGAACGAAAGCAAATTAAAAACAAAATAATCGAAGATATTGCTCATATTAATGAACAAATCGTTGAACTTGAAGCTAAGACACAACCTATTGCTCCTGATTGTTCATTAGGAAGGCTCACGCGAGTGGAGGCGATGAATGAAAAGGCAGTCAATGATAAAATACTCGATGAGTCACGCATTACGCTTAAACGTCTTCAGAGTGCTCTGAATCGAGTTGATCGAGAGAGCTTTGGTATCTGTGTGGAGTGTGAGGATGATATCGCCATTGGACGGATGATGATTCGTCCTGAATCGGTGCGGTGCATTGCATGTGCATCAGAGTATCAAAAGGGACATTGATGGATAAGATAGAGCGTTTAAAATCGATAGCCATTGAAGCGGGTAAGATTATCAAAGAGGGGTATTACGCCTCCAAAGAGTTGCACTTTAAGGGTACTGTTGATATTGTGACTCAGTATGATGTGAGTGTCGAGAAGTTTGTGATAGAGCAGCTTGAAAAGCATTTTAGTGAGTATACTTTGATAGGCGAAGAGTCCCATCAAGGCGGTTATGATTACCCCAAAGCCATCTATATTGACCCCATTGATGGCACGACCAACTTTGTACACGGTATCCCTCATCTAGCTCTCTCCATTGGGGTATGGGAAGAGGGCAAGCCTGTAATGGCAGTGGTCTACAATCCCATCTTAGAAGAGCTCTTTTGGGCAGTGCATGGAGAGGGGGCTTATCTCAATGATAGTAAGCTTTGTGTATCGTCTCAAGATACCTTGCAGCAATCCCTACTTGCTACGGGCTTTCCTTATGCTAAGGTCAATCGAGGTGTGGAGTATCACTGGGTGATTGATAGTATGGCAAATTTATTGCCCAATATTCGTGATATTCGGCGACTCGGTGCGGCGGCTTTGGATCTGTGTTATCTGGCTCAGGGTAAGATCGATGGCTTTTATGAGATTGATCTGAAGCCTTGGGATGTGGCAGGGGGTATCTTGATACTGCTTGAAGCTGGCGGTGAGGTGGTTTCATTGAGTGGTGAGTATAGCATTGGTGATAAGGTCATTGTGGCTACTAATGGCAAGATTACTCAAGAACTACTTCATTTTTTAGAACCTTTGTCTTAAAGCCAAATTATAGCAGTAACCAATTTGAAACTATTGCTTTTTATAACGCAGGTGTTGCAAATATGGGAAGTCGATTAGAACTGCTTTAAAGATTTAAGCAAGTCACTATATAATAGTAGTATCACAAAATAAAGATAGATAACAATGCAATACAACGATATAGATTTTAACACTAAAACCATACTTATTACAGGAGGGGCTGGGTTTATCGGCTCAAACCTTGCTTTTTATTTTCAAAACAACTACCCTAATGCTACGGTGGTGGTCTTTGACAGTTTTCGTTCGGGTGAGACGCTATCCAATGGTAATCTCAAAAGCTTTGGACACTTTAGCAACTTGCTTGGCTTTAAAGGGATTGTCATCAGTGGGGATATTAACGATAAAACAGCACTTAAAGCACTTGAGTCAAACTATACTTTTGACTATATCTTTCATCAAGCGGCTATCTCTGATACTACAGCTAAAGAGCAAGATTTGATGATAGCCACCAATGTCAATGCCTATGAAGATCTGCTCAAAATTGCTATTAAACACAATGCTAATATGATCTACGCCTCTTCTGCGGCAACATACGGCGATAGTGACCGCTTTGAAGTGGGGTATGAGTCTCCCAATAATGTCTATGGCTTTAGCAAAGTGATGATGGATAATATTAGCTACCGGTACATGAAAGAGGGTGTTAATATTGCTATAGTAGGTTTGCGTTACTTTAATGTTTACGGTGAGCGTGAAATTTACAAAAACACCACCGCTTCAATGGTGTTGCAGTTTGGGCATCAGATATTGGGTGGCAAAACACCGCGTCTATTTGAAGGAAGCGATAAGATACTGCGTGATTTTATCTATATCGAAGATGTGATCCAAGCCAATATCCTAGCTACCGATCCCAAAGAGAGTGGGGTCTATAATGTGGGTACAGGCAAGGCACGAAGCTTTGAGGATATTGTCAATATTTTACAGCGTGAATTAGCCATTGATAAGGGCAAAGAGTATATCCCAAACCCTTATATCGGAGCGTATCAATTCTTTACGCAGGCAAATATTGAGAGTACTCAAGAGGCTCTGGGGTATGAGCCTCGCTTTAGTATGGAAGAGGGGATAAGAGCCTATATTCCTGAGATTAAACAGTTGCATAATATGAGATAAAAAACGATAGGAGTTCAAAATGTTTACAAAAGAGAAAATCAAACAACTGCAAAAAGCACTTAAAGGCTTGGAGCTTTACAATGGAAACATTGATGGTATTGTCGGTTCACTTACACTTGGGGCCATTAGGAAATTTGAATCTTTGATGAGCGATCGCAGATTGGTTGAAAAGCCCAAAGATCAACTTGATGAACTTCAAAGCTCTACGGTAAAACTTTCACAAGACACAGAGGGGGCTGATATTGAAGAGGCTCTTATCTTTACACTCAAAAACGAAGGGGGTTATGTAGATATTCCTCAAGATAGAGGGGGTGCAACCAATAAAGGTATTACCATTAATACACTTTCAAGATATCTTGGAAGAAAGGCGAGTAAAAAAGAGGTAAAAAATTTAAACCACAAAACCATTACTGCAATTTACAAAAAGTACTATTGGGATGTGATGAATTTGGATAATTTACAAGACCAAAGTATCGCAACGGTTCTGTTTGATATGGGTGTGCTAACAGGACCTGGAACATCTGCACGCATTGCTCAAGAGGTATTGAACATTACGCAAACAAAAAAGTTTGATAAAGCAACACTGCAAGCACTTAATGCAACAACTGCCCAAGAGTTTATTCCAAAATTTGCCAAACGCCATATTAAGCGATTTAATGAAATTGTAGCAAATCGTCCATCGCAAAAGATATTTTTAAAAGGTTGGAAGAATCGAGCCAATCGACTGTTGACATTGATTCATGAAGATGATATTGAGAATAAATCACCCAAAACCAATCAAACCAATCTTATTGGAGAAGAACTCTATGCACTTGCAAAAGAGGTAGGTGTACCCAAAGAGGATATTCAAAAGATGATTGATTGGCAAAAAGAGCATCGACCTCAATCTAATCCACGCTATTGGGTCGTATTTAAGATCAAAGAGCATTCACGTAAAAAACGGATGCATATATTTGATAGAGTAGAGAAGAAAGTACAAAGCGTCTACGCAACGCATGGCAAAAAGAGTGATCCCAATCATGATGGTTTAGCAACAGAGTTTTCAAATAAATCGGGGTCCCATAAAAGTGCATTGGGGCTCTATCGCACAGCAGAAACTTACATAGGTAAACACGGTCAATCTTTACGACTTGATGGATTGGAAGAGAGTAACAGTAATGCTCGAAAACGAGCAATTGTATTCCATGGTGCCTCGTATGCTCAAAATAAGTTTGTAAAAAAATATGGTAAATGTGGACGATCTTTGGGGTGTCCTGCTGTAGGACATAGTGTTGTCAAAGATTTAATTGCAAAGATCAAAGGGGGATCACTGCTTTTAATCTCATAATATTAGTGTGATTTATATATTCTAAAAGTTTTATCACAATCATTATGTAGTGAGTGCATCTATAGGAGATACAATCCCAAAGAGATGGTACTCACACTCAATTGATTTATGACTGCTTTAATTTTACAAGTTTAACCCTCTCATCTATTATCTCTATCGTTTCATTTTCAAAATCCACTAAATAGATACTCTCTTTTGGGTAGATATATCCTGTATTGCTTAGAGTTGCAAATTTTGCCATTGGGGCAGCTCCAAGGTGACGAATACCAAGTTTATAGGCAGTAGTACTTCCTGAGGTATTATAAAAGAGTGGATGGGGAAAGTTTTTGATCTGCTCTTGAAATGTTTTAGTCATTTTTATAGCTCTTGGCTTTTTTCTCTAACTCTTTGACCTCATCTTTGTAGGCTTCAAGAGGATTCATGGCATAAATTGAGTAGAGGATAAGTGCTATCATCCACGGGGCAAAAAAACCCAAAATAAATCCAAAAAAGATCCCTATGGCAATGGGACCACTAAAGAGTGAAGCAACGACCACTGCACCGATAATAGCCGTAGCAATGCTGATATAGAGGGTAAGTTTAATATATTTTTGCTTCTTTTGATCCAAGTTTTATACCTTTTTTAGATGGCATTATAGCAAAATTGCTCCTGCAATCAAATAGAGTATCGCAGCCAATCCTGCTGAAATAAGAGCGTAGGGCATTTGGGTTTTGACATGGGCAATATGATCGCATCCGCTTGCCATAGAGGAGATGATGGTGGTATCGGATATTGGGGATACATGATCACCAAAGATGCCCCCTGAGATTACCGCACCAATGACAAGAGGTAGATAGAGATCAAACGTAGCCCCCAAAGCCAAGCCAATTGGCATCATAATCGAAAAGGTTCCCCAGCTCGTCCCTGTGGCAAATGCCATAATAGCAGAGATGATAAAGATAAGCATCGGCAGCAACACAGGAGAGATATTACCCTCTAGCATGGAGGCTAGATACTTGGCAGTGCCAAGCTCTTTGATCACATCTCCTATCAAAAAGGCTAGTAGGAGTATGAGTACAATAGGCACCATATCCCCAATTCCTGCGTATAGAGACTCAAAATACTTTTTATGCGTTATGGTTTTGCTAGCTAAGTAATAGATATAGATAAAGAGCAGTGTGCTAAGGACTGAATAGAATATCGAGGTTGAGCCACTCCCCTGCAAAATATCCCCTTTGCCTGTGTAGTAGAGTGAGAGGGGTACCATCATAATCATCACAACAATGGGCAAAATCATTAACAGTGGCGATTTATCACTTTTAATCGTGAGTGATTTTTCAATAGGGTGGGCTTTGGCGTGTTTCATTGGACCAATATCGATATTAAAAAGAATGACGAGTAAAACCAACACAATGGTAATAAGCGAATAGAAATTAAAGAGTATGGAGGTAATGAGTAGGGATAAACCACTCCCCTCAATCACCCCACTCTCAATAGCTGTGATAATCAGCCCCAGAAGCAACGCACCCCAAGCATTAAAGGGAATGAGCGAACAAATTGGAGCGGATGTTGAATCACAGACAAAAGCCAACTTCTCTCGACTCACCCCATTTCGATCACACAGTGGTCGAGCCACACTCCCCGATACCAGTGCCGTAATGGAGGATTCAATAAAAATCACCACACCCAAAACATAGGCAAGCAAGAGTGAGCCTTTGGGTGAATTAAGCGATTTTTGCTTTTTATCGAGATAAGCAATAAAACCACTCACCGCTCCACTCTCATTTAAAAGGCGTATAATTGAGCCCACAAGCAGGGCAAAGAGTATGGTCTTGGTGATCCACCCCTCGCTAAAAAGCCCCACAAACTTATCAAGCATCGAGACAAGAGAGGGTAAAATCTCAAAGTCATTGAGTATCAATTGAGCTACCAGTATCCCAATCAGCAGTGAGACCACCACATCTTTTGTTATAATGGCAAGAGCAATGATAAGCAAGGGAATAAGTAGTGATAAAAAGCCGTAATGTTCCATAATATTTTCCTAAAATTTCCCATATTGTAAAGATAAAAGCTTAAATTATCCCCAAAGGGTTGCTTTTGGCAAAAATTATGGTATACTGTCATTACAAAAAAGATGATTCGAGTTACATCTTTAGGTCTGCTATATATTGATAACTTCTAGTTTACAGTACATTCATCCAAAAAGACAATCTCAATAATTATATTTTTACAGCCTTAGCAATTTGGCACAATTTTAAACAAAGAAGGAATTACAATGGCAACAGTCGTAAATGGAACAGTTAAATGGTTCAACAGTGAAAAAGGTTTTGGTTTTATCGAGCCAAAAGATGGCGGAAAAGATGTGTTTGTACACTTTAGACAAATCAAATCAGACGGTTATGAGCGTGTATCTCTCAACGAAGGTCAAGAAGTAAGTTTCGAGATCGGTGAAGGACAAAAAGGTCCACAAGCAGAGAACGTAACACCTCTATAAGCACTATCAAGCAAGTAGCTTTTGCTACTTGCTCTTTTAATCCTCTTTATACAACACAATCCTAAAATTTTTTTGAACATATCTACTTAATCCGCCCAAGCTCCACCATTGGCAATGCACTGTAATCAAACTGTCGTATATCCTTTCCATTGGAGACAATAAGGTGATTATTGGATGCAATCACATCATAACAGTTAATTGCACTTTCATGACCAATAGCACTTAGCTTTACATCGGTTTTGTTTCCTTCACCGCTATGGTTGAGATCAAATATCTTCAATCCCGAATCACCATCACAGATAAAGAGTGTGTTGTTATCAATCCCTAGTCCCGTAGGTTGCCACATATCAACAGTGGTAATAAGCGTAGGTGCTTTTGGGTCATGGACATTGATCACTTCAAGCCGATTAATTGAATTATTCATACAGTTACTACCAGAGCTAAGCGTTACATAGGCGATATCCTCTGCTACCACAACGGGATCGCAACTCTGTGCATGAGTAAAGGTAGCTAGAGATGTAGGTTGTGTTGGGATGCTGTTATCATAGATATAGAGTCCTGAACTTGCTCCAATATAGAGATACTCCTTGTAGGCGAAGAGTGTCTCCACATCCCATGGCAGATGTACTTTGGAGAGACTTTGAGGGGAAGAGGCATCGGAGATATCAAAGAGATTCATTTGATTCTCATTAACCGTATAGAGATAATCCCCCACAATGCTAAAGCGTGCCATAGAGCCTGCTTGACCTTGGGGTGATGCCAACTTGACATCAGCAGAGCTTGCAGAAGATCCACCTCCCCCACACGAAGCCAAAAGTAGCAGTAGGCTAACTCCAACAGTAATAGTTATCTTTTTCATTTTTTCACCTCCACAACCACACCTTTTGAGCTATCAAAGCCACACCTTTTATCATACCAAAAACTGTAATCATCACTAGAAATGGCTTGATAATTGTTCATTGGAAAGACCTTCTCTTTTTTAGTTACAACTTTAATATTATCAATATCTCTGAAATCAAATACTACTAGGTCACTAAAACTATCAGCATAGAGGTAGCCATCTTTGATTGCAATATCCAAATTACCCCAGAGTTGAATAAAGGCTTTCTTTGTGGGGTTAGTTCTGTTACTGTTATCGATAATATGAATCCCCTTATTTCTCTCATTGACCAAAAGCCAATCCCCATAGGTGTAGATTTTGGCTGCTTTTTCGATCTCACGTGGTGCGACTACTGCAATAGAGCTATTAAGCTCCTCAAAGCTTAGGTAACGATAGTCGCTACACTTTAGCTCTGAATGGTAGGTCTCATTCCCACCACAATCAAAACAACAGGCTGAAAAACTAAACGATAGCATAGAGAATAGAGCAGCATAGAGAATACTTCTTTTAGATACCATAGACACTTTCCTTAATATAAGTTTTAATACTAATAAAGTTATTGTATCTAAAATATATAAAATAGGAGAGTAGGGTATTTCAGGCATAAGTCAATTTATAGATAACGCTATCCATCTCAAAAAAGTTCAATACAAGACCATCTTCTATAAAATCCAAATATTGATTTAGATGTTTAGCAGTAGCCAAACCTAGTACGAACTTTTACCACCACTTTGCTATAATTATTTAAGAGGAGCTAAATAGCTATCCCTCAAATAGAATATTAAAAGATGGCATCTATGTATGATAAAAATTTAGTGATAGAAATTCTCAATCAAATCATTTATTATTTTTGATATTTGCCAAGAGAATATTGATAAATTGCTAATTACCTTAAAACAGATAAAACGAGATTTATAACCATGAAAAGATTATTATTTATAACCTTACTTTTGCTTCCACTTTTTGCCAACTCAATTACCATCCCCAAAGATACTCAACAACTCTTAGTAATCATCGCTAATAATTGGGAGACACAATACGCCACTCTTAAACGCTACGAGAGAGAGTCTAATAGCTGGAAGCAAATAGGCAGTGAAATTGAAGTCATTATCGGACGTAACGGCATGGGATGGGGACTTGGTGAACATAAGGTTCCTAAAGATGCCAAGATTATCAAGCGTGAAGGAGATGGTAAAGCTCCTGCAGGGCTTTTTAAACTAGGGCATGGGTTTGGATACAGTGATTTTCATACTCCAAACTTTCCTTATAAAACCTACAATACCCGTGATTTTCACTGTGTAGATGATGGTAACTCAATGTATTATAATCAAATCGTTGATAGTCGTAAAATTAGAAGAGATTACAGTAGTCATGAGTTTATGTTACTGAAAAATAACTTTTATAAATACGGTATCACAGTAGCTCACAATCCCGAGAATATCCCACAGATGGGATCGTGTATCTTTATGCATCTTAAAAAACCCAACGATGTTGCATCATCGGGGTGTTCGATGATGCATGAAGAGGAGATTAAAGAGATATTAGAGTGGTTGGATAAAAGCAAAAACCCCATGCTTCTACAGCTCCCCAAAGAGGAGTTTAAAAAGATGGGCTTTAAGCTCTAATCGCAATAACGTTTGGTTATATCTCCATAACACTCTATTCGTCTATCACGCAAAAAAGGCCAAATATCTCTCACCTCTTTGGTATAGTTTTGGTCAATCTGGGCATATAAGATCATTTCATCTTGATGCGAAGCATGAGCAATAAAGTGACCACCACTATCACAAACAAAGCTATTGCCCCAAAAGCGTATCCCTTCACTTACCTCGCTGCTATCACGCTCAAAGCCCACACGGTTGCAGCTAAGCACAGGAATACCATTGGCAATAGCATGAGAGCGTTGAATGGTAATCCAGCTATCAAGCTGACGTGCTTTTTCTTGAGAGCTATCTTCATCAAACCAACCAATAGCCGTAGGGTATATGAGCATCTGTGCCCCTTTGAGTGCCATCAATCGTGCCGCTTCGGGATACCATTGATCCCAACATATTAATACTCCTAGTCGCCCGACACTCGTATCAATAGGCTCAAAACCCAAATCTCCAGGGGTAAAGTAGAACTTCTCATAAAAATTAGGATCATCAGGGATGTGCATCTTGCGGTACTTGCCTGCTAGGCTACCATCAGTTTCAAACACCACAGCGGTATTGTGATAGAGCCCCATAGCACGAGCTTCAAAGAGCGAAGCTACCAGCACTACATTTGCCTCTTTGGCTACCGTTGACCAATAGGCTATATCCTCTTCAAAGGATAAGGCATACTCAAAAAACTTTGTATCCTCGCTTTGGCAAAAGTACTCATTTTGATGAAGCTCTTGAAGCACTACTAACTTTGCTCCATTGCTTGAGGCTTCTAACACTTTGGATTTTGTTGCTTCAATGGTAGCTTCCTTGCTGCCATAATATTTTTGTTGAATAAGGGCTGTTTTCATCGTTGCTCCATATTTTCTAACCATTATAAACTTTTTGTGATTCAAAAGTCAATGCTAATTTTTGAACCACTTTTTATTCAATCCATCGTAGTAGCTATCCTCTACTCCTTGGGGTGTACGTAGTCTTAGCAAAATTCGATTGACATCTTCTCGAATCTTTGAATCTTCAGGAAAGACAATTCCGTAATTTTGGTGATTGAAGATATGGGGCAGTACCAATAGCTCCTTTTTTTGTAACGCTTTATTGGTTTTATTGGCTAGGTAAATAAGACGTGGTCCATCGTGTACCAGTGCTTTGACCTCACCTTTACGCAACAGCTCTATACCATCTTCAAGTGATTTAACCGCCACCACATTCGCACCCAAGTTATCCAGATATTCTCTAGGGGCATCGGTTGCAACGGCTGCTACGTATTTACCAATAAGGTCTTTTTCACTTTTGATTGATCCCCCTACGGCTTTGGCTGTCAATGAGGAGGTCACCATTGCAGTCAGCAGACTAAACCCAAGCAGTCCCATCACGTGCCAGCTAAGATCAAGTACCCGTGAAAAGCCTTTGGATTTGGGAGCTTCCCAAGTAATGAGCATGGTAAGAGCCCACCAAAAACTCTCATAAATACCTTTAAGGTAGTTTGTATCAAAGATTTTCTCCTCTTTGGAACTTTTGATATTGAGATACCATCGGATATTGACCATAATAAAGATAATAATCAAAAAATAGAAAAATCCACTCAGAGAAAAGAGCTTTTTGACCTGTTCGGTAAGGGTAGTGAAGGGGCTGAGGTTGACATCTTTGGATGAGACCATAATCTGTAACCCAAGCTCATACATCGAGTGTGAAAAGTCCACCATCTCTTCACGTTTGGTATTGATGGTAATAGCCGATATTCCCAGATCGACTTGATTATTTTGAGCACTCTTGACCACCTGTGTGACACTATCAAGATATACCCACTCTATGGGGCGATTAAGCTCTTTGGCTATCTGTGTTACCAGATCAATACTAAAGCCTTGAGGTCTGTTCTCTTTATCGTACATCACCCACGGTTCAGAGGGTTTGATAGCGACCCTTAAGGGATCACTTGCATTAAGAATACTGAGTGTAAACAGTATTAAAAGTATGATTCTTTTCAATTATAATTCCTAGTAATATAAATTTTAGTGTGGAATTATACTATCCAAAGCTTAGGAGGTGAACAGCTAGAAGATGATAATTTGTTCAATTAAGGTTTTAAGCATATTTCAAAATTTTTTTTGATAATCTACCTTAAGGAGTGTCAATGAGAATCTTATTACTAGTTGCATTGTCTATAAGTTTAAGTTATAGTGAAAATAATAGCAGTATGTGGAACTATACCTTTCAAGAGGTCAAGGGAATGTACGATAAGACCGTGACCTATACCAAAGCCAAACTTACCCCCAAAGAGAGCACCCCCGAAGATATCCGTCAAAAACGCTTTAAGCAGACGTGGGATAGCTTGCGAGATAAGTTTATTGATGGTTATAAACTCTATGATGAGAAAAACAAAACCCCTGAATCGAGTATCTTACGCATTGGAAAAGATAAAGAGGATGTGCAAGAGGAGATCGATGAGTTGCTCAATGATATTATGCATGTACTTATTGATGATGACCTCCTTGCGTATAAAAGCAAGATTGAGCGTATCAAAAAGCAGATCAAAGCCAGTGAGATCAAACTAGCTGAGTATAAAGAGGCACGCATCTCTGCACCCAATGAGAGTTTGGTCTATACCACGCAAGTAGGCTATGATCTTAAGATTAAAAACACCCGTAAAGAGATTGCCAACCTCAAACACCAAATCATAAAAGTACAAAATGATCTCAAAAAGAGCTTTATTGCCATTGGCATTGAGATAAGCACCCAACAGATTGAGATACTCTTGGCACGAGCCAACGGCGATGATGTGATACAAATTTCGCTTATTATGGACTTGCTCAAGCAGATCACCAATCAGATTATGCACTTGATGAAGAGCTCTAATGAGAGTCTTACACAAGCCAAACGCTATTATGGTATGCATATGATGTCGCTTGCCCTTGTGGTGCATATTCAACAGCACTTTATCGATAAGGTAGACAATCAATACATCCCAAAAATTGCCCATATCTCTAATGAAGCAGAGCGTATGATGGATCAGACCGAGGATTTGATTGATAGTGAGACCAATATCTACCGTCAAGAGCTCTATCGTGCCAACCTTAAATCGCAAACACTCACTCTCAAAGTCGCCAAACTCTACAAACAAGATTTGATTGCCTCACGAGCCAAACTGATACAAGCCCAAGAGCGAGCCAAAAAGAATCTGCAAGTAGCCTACAACACCTACTCTACGGTATCGCTTAGCTCAGGATTGTATGATCTTATCGCCCAGAGTCAATTGATGTTTAATGAGATTAGCAAGATACAGATCCCCAATATCATCCCCTTTGAGAATATTCAAATCGAGCAAAAGTATCGGGAGCTTACCACTAAGATTTTGGAGGAGTAGTTATTATCCCGAAATATGCATTAGAAATTAGATAACTAGCATTCATCATTGCACCTAGGGCATTTGCGAAAAATAATCGATTAACCTTTTGGTTAAACTCAAATTTTTCACAAACACCCTAAGCACAA
>Ga0193953_1000057_pt1 | contig 59643 bp, 56 predicted proteins | sample BB_4_MG_FD_140325 | JGI IMG/M metagenome (GOLD analysis project Ga0193953, IMG submission 140325) | Microbial mat bacterial communities from the Broadkill River, Lewes, Delaware, United States - BB_4_MG | ecosystem: Environmental > Aquatic > Freshwater > River > Microbial mats | place: USA...
AAACCTTAAGACAATCACAATTGATGGTGCTCAAGATGACTCATTTGATACCGATAGCGGATGGACTGGTATGGTTGATGGTCTTACTATCACAAACGGTAAAAAAGCAGGTATCGAGATGTCTGGTACAACAACGGCTACTTATAAAAATGTAAATATTACATTGGATTCAGCAGACTCTGAGGGTGGTTTATACTTCAAAGCAGGTGATGGTGAAGCCGTTGGTGGAATCTTTGAAAATGTAACTGTAAACTATAACTCATCTGCAAAAGGTGCGATTGCAGTAACAGGTGATTTTGACGAAGCTAAATCTAGCTTTACAAACGTAACATTGACAGGTTCTAACCCTACAATCGTTGCTAAAAAATCTCCTGCTGATGATGCAGAGGCTGCATTGGTGACAGATAAATTTAATGCTGGAAGTGGTAACAGCAAATAACAATCTACTACTTTTATACTCCTAATTTCAACTCTGCTCTCATATTTAATGAGAGTAGAGACTATCTTGACTTTTTAACTCTCCATTTTTTATATCAAATTGAGTTGTTTTTGTTATCAAAGTGTAATGAATTTGTGGCGTAATTGTAATTATCTCACAATACTATTAGATTTGTAAAACATACTCAAAAAAGGATTACGATCATGAAAAATTATATCAGTGTAGCAGCTTCTGTTGCCATTGCAGGGGCTATTTTAGCAAGTTGTGGAAGTTCATCAAGCGATGATACTACAACGACTACAGGTTCATCAGATGTGACATTTACAGGAATCTCTACTCCTACAGGTGATGAGCAAAAAGAGTTTAGAACATCTACCGAAGTAAACGTTGGCGGTGAAAGCCAAAGCATTGGATTTACTAAACTCATGGCTACAGGTGATGTAAATAATAACGAGACTTTTGGTTTAGTAAAAGATTATATGGATGATGTTATTACCTTTGAAGATGGATCACCCTATATCTGTAACGGTACCAATGATGGTGTTGGTTCAGGGTTGGATTTCTCATCAATCCTTCAAAAAAATGGCAAACTCTACATGGTATCGCAGTTTGAGTGTCAAGTGGGAGCAATGTACAAAAGTGAGCTAGAACAAGACGCTACAACGGGTAGATTAAGCGTTAAGCCTAACTCTTTGGCGTTTGTCTCGCAAAAAGAGGGATTTGGTGGGTTTGTACACTGTGCAGGTCAAACAACTCCATGGAACTCCCACTTAGGGAGCGAAGAGTATGAGAGTGATGCAAGAGTTGTTGAAGCTGAAACTAATGCATCAACAGGTTTAACAGGTAATAAATACTACGATGAGACAGTAAAATTTTGGAAGGGTGATGCCTCTAAACTCTCTCCATACTACTACGGATGGACTCCTGAAGTAACAATCGATGCTAATGGAAACGCTGTATATACAAAGCACTACGCACTGGGTAGATTCTCACATGAGCTCTCCTATGTAATGCCTGATAAAAAAACCGTCTATATGAGTGATGATGGTGAAAACGTCGCTATCTTTAAATTCATTGCTGATAAAGAAGAGGACTTAAGTGCAGGTACGCTTTATGCTGCGAAATGGAATCAAACATCATCGGCTAACGGTGGTGCTGCAAATATCTCATGGGTCAAATTGGGGAGTAGTACAAACACTGCCCTTGAAAAGATCATCAATCCTGATGGAGACATTGCTACCAATGATGCTCCTAAATTTACAGATATCTTTGAGAGTGCCCAAGGAACTGATGGTAGCTGTCCAACAGGATATACCTCAATCAACACCTCAGCTTACCACGAGTGTCTTAAAGTCAAATCGGGTATGGAGAGTGCCGCTGCATTCCTAGAATCAAGAAGATACGCTGGGATGATGGGGGCTACAACTGAGTTTAGAAAAATGGAAGGGATTACCTACTCTCCTGCCAATAAAAAGCTCTTTATCGCCATGAGTGCACTTGAACGCGGTATGGAAGATAACAAAAAAGAAAATGAAGCCAACACAAAATACGATGAGGGTGGAAACAACGATATCAAAGTTGACTATAACTACTGTGGTGCGGTTTATGAGTTGGATGTGGATGATAATATGAACGCTTCGACTATGTCGGCTATTCCATCACTTATTGGTGAGATGATTGACAAAGATGCAGATGGTAACTCTTGTCACCTTGATAAAATATCCAATCCAGATAATGTGACATTCTTAGAGGGTACAAATCTACTCTTTGTCGGTGAAGATACAAGCAAGCACATCAACAATGTGGTATGGTCGTATAACTTAGAGTCAAAAGAGCTTGTACGTGTCATTACAACACCATTGGATGCTGAGACCACTTCACCCTTTTGGTATAAAAACATTAATGGTTTTTCATACATGACAGTAGTAACTCAGCACCCAATGAAAAAAGTTGATGGTGCAACGACAGAACAAAGAGAGTCATTTGTTGGTGTCATTGGCAACATTCAAGGTATTAAATAAAAAAGGAAAATTATGAAAAGAATTTTATTGATTTTATTGATTTTAAGTGTAAATGTTTTAATGGCGAATGTTAAATATAATCCTACAATATATAGAGGCTATGTTTTAAACTCTTCAATTTGGAACGATAGTAATATACATGTATGTTGGGAAGATTTTGAACAATCTACACCTGAGTATAGAAATGCTATACGTAGTGCAATTCTTAATACTTGGGAGAGACATTCTTCATTATTTTTTTCAGGTTGGCAGGAATGCGTTAATAATGAATCTGAAAATATCCGAATACAAGTTGCTGATGTTGGACCACATGTAAAAGCAATAGGTAACCGTTTAGATAATCTTGATAATGGTATGGTGTTAAATAATACATACCAAAGCTGGGGTACTAGTTGTCAAAACAATATATTAGAGTGTAGTCAAACGATAGCAGTCCATGAGTTTGGTCATGCACTTGGAATAGCTCATGAACATAATAGACCCGATACGCCAATAGATACTTGTACAGATGCACCCCAAGGAACGAATGGAGATATTATAATAGGTGATTGGGATTTGAATTCAGTGATGAATTACTGTAATCCAACTTGGAATAATGGAGGAAACTTAAGTCAAATTGATATTGAAACGATTCAAAGATTTTATGGTACAGTAAATCCACCTATTGCATCGTGGTCATCAGGGCAATATAGTAACAATGAAGCTATAGATACAACTTTAGTTGTAGAGAATGGTCGTTGTGAGGATAAAGAAATTTTACTTACAATTAAAGGAGAAACTGAATCTAATTTTGATTATATACAAATTGGAACAGATGAGGAACCTTATGGACCACGCTTAAGTGGTGCATTGAACTTAAGTCGTACCTATCATGGTTGCGAGATAAAAATAAGATTTAGAAGTGATTCTAGTATAACCACAGGAGGTATCCATGTGTCAATAAACAAGACTAGATTAGACACATAAATAATATTAATCTCATTTCACATCTTTTGATGTGGAATGTTTACGATGCACATAAGGACTTATTATGAAACAAAACATCATCATTTTTAATACATTCTTTATCCTACTCTATTTAAGCAATTGTGGCAGTGATACACTGATAGCACAAAACTCCCAAGAGGATAATAGTAGCAGTGAGTTCTTTGCATCGACAACCTCAAAACACAATCAATCTGCCTATATCACAAGCCAATGTTATACCAAAACCATTGATGCCAATGGCAAAGCCCACAACCCATGTTTTAGCTGTCATACCCATTCCACTAAACCCAACTATATCGACGATGCTGATCTACAAGAGCATTACGACATGAGTGCTTATTCAAAAACCAATCGATTTACCAATCTCTTTAAAGACCGTACCGAAGCAGTAGCCAAAATATCCAATGAAGAGATTTTAGCCTATGTACGGGAAGATAACTACAAACAAAACAATAAATTACTGTTAAGTGATAAACTCACCCAAAATCTACCCAAAGCGTGGGATGTGAATGGCAACGGCAAGTGGGATGGATATAGCCCCGATTGCTATTTTGATTTTGACAGTGAGGGCTTTGATAGAGACCCTAGTGGTAATTTTACAGCTTGGAGAGCCTTTGGCTATTACCCTTTTTTAGGAACTTTTTGGCCCACCAATGGAAGCATGGATGATGTCTTGATTCGCTTGCCTCAAGTCTTTAGAGAGGAGAGCAATGGAAGTTATTCACATGAGGTCTATAAGATAAATTTAGCCATTGTTGAAGCCCTTATCAAACAAAAAGATATACCTTTAGAGCTGAGTGTAGATGAGAACAAATATGGAGTTGATCTGAATCAAGATGGTCATCTTACAACAGCTAACAAGATAGTCTTTCATTGGATTAAACCTCAGTATGATATCACAACCAATACCCTACAAAATTTTTCAATGAGCTATGTGGGCAAAGCACGAGAGCTTTTAGTGCGTAATGAACTTCACATCGCCCCTGGACTCTACCCCAAAAATACAGAGTTTTTACACTCAGTGCGATACATCGATATGGATGAGACCAATACAAACATCAAGATGGCCGTGCGTATGAAAGAGCTACGCTACGGCAAAAAAGTAGCGTGGAACAGCTACGGGCAACTCCAAAACGCCGCACTGAGCGAAATCAAAGAGAAAGATGTTTTCCCCAATCGCCTACGCACCATTGTAGGCAACAGTGAAACGGGGCTTCAAACAGGTCTAGGGTGGGTCTACCAAGGATTTATCGAAGATGCCAAGGGTAATTTACGACCTCAAAATTATGAAGAGACACAGTATTGTATCGGATGCCATAGTGGTATTGGAGCGATTGCTGACTCTACTTTTGTCTTCCAGCGTAAATTTGACTCTTCACACTTTCAAAAAGGGTGGTATCACTGGAGTCAAGACAAAAGTGGACTCAAAAACATCACTGAACCCAAAACCAAAGATGCTCAATTTGAGTATAGCTTCTATTTAGAAAAAAACGGTGCAGGCGATGAGTTTAGAAGCAACACCGAAGTGATAAATAAATTTTTTGATGAGAGTGGTAAACTTAAAAGCAGTGAAGTAGAGAAGCTTCATAACGATATTTCACACCTGCTCTACCCCTCCACCCAAAGAGCATTAGAACTCAACAAAGCTTACAAAGTTATTGTCGATGAACAGAGCTTTATCTACGGGCGAGATGCCCATATTAAGCCAATTAAAAATGTCCACAAAGAGCTAGAAGAGGGAGAGAGTACAGGGCTAGAGGCAATAAGACTGTAACCAATATGAAACCATTGTGCATTAAAATACCCAATTAATGACAAAGGTAGAATCGATGATAGATATAGAAAAAGAGATTCGCAAAAAGTTTCCCACGCTAGACAAACGCTCTCCGCTGATTAAAAAATCCCTCTTTAAAGTAGCCAAAAAGCTGATTCATGAAGATAAAATCAATGAATTTTTGCAAAGTGCAGACCACCTAGAGGGGTTTGAGTTTGTCGAAGCGGTGTTGGAGTTTTTTAATTTTGATTTCTCCTACTCCAATAGTGAACTGCTCAATATCCCTCCCACAGGACGTGTGGTGATTATCGCCAATCATCCTCTAGGGGCACTCGATGCTTTGGCACTGCTCAAACTCATCTCTATGGTACGCAGTGATGTCAAGATTGTCGCCAATGATTTTTTGGCAGGGGTTGAGGCACTTGATTCGCTCTTTATCAAAGTTGATAACTTTAAATCCAAACAAAACAAAGCCAATATTCAAAAAGTATACAATTGCCTAAACAACGAAGAGGCGGTGATACTTTTTCCTGCTGGTGAAGTGAGCCGTGTCACCCCCAAAGGGGTACGAGATGGCAAGTGGCAAAAGGGATTTATCAAATTTGCCTCACGCGCTCACGCTCCTATCTTGCCCATTTTGGTTGATGCCAAAAACTCCAAAACCTTCTATACTCTCTCGATACTCAATAAGACCTTCTCGACTATTTTGCTCTCCGATGAGATGTTTAAAAAACAAGATAAACATATCAGCATGAAGATTGGGCAGTTGATTCCCTATGAGAGTATCGAACCCCAAGGACTAGAGCGTGATTATCTAGCCAACCTCTACAAAAAACACCTCTACGCTCTCAAAAAAGGCAAAAAATCCTACTTTGCTACCCAAAAGCCCATCGCCCATCCCGAAGACCGTCAAAAGCTCAAAAAAGCTCTTAAAAGTTCTCAGCTATTAGGAGAGACCAAAGATGGCAAAAAGATCTACCTCTACCACTATGAGCCTGATTCGATTGTCCTCAAAGAGATAGGCAGATTGCGTGAAATATCCTTTCGTAAGGTTGCTGAGGGCATCAACGAAAAACGCGACCGTGACCGATACGATCAGTACTACGAACACATTGTATTATGGGATGAGGAGGATTTAGAGATAGTAGGCTCTTACCGCATTGCCAATGCCAAGCTCATTATCCAAGAACTAGGAGAAGAGGCTCTCTACACCACCACACTTTTTGATTTTCAAAAGGCATTTAAACCCTATTTGAGCGATTCCATTGAGCTAGGACGGAGCTTTGTACAACCCAAATATTGGGGGAGTAGGGCGTTGGATTATCTCTGGTATGGGATTGGAGCCTACTTGCGAAAAAACCCACAGATAAAGTATATGTTTGGACCTGTGAGTCTAAGTGCCTCATTTCCATTGGATGCCAAAAATATGATTACCTACTTCTACTCACGCTACTTTGGCACGGATGAGAAGCTTATAGAAGCCAAACTCCCCTTTGTACCTAAGTGCGATGAGTTTAAAGATAGCTTTGAGTGGGATAACTACAAGAGTGATTTTAAAACCCTGCGTTCAATGTTAGCTAGCTTTGATGTCACCGTTCCCACACTCTATAAACAGTACTCCGAACTCACCCTTGAAGGGGGCATTAAATTTTGTGATTTCAACATCGACCCCAACTTCTCTGACTGTATCGATGGCTTTATCATCGTAGAGATTGCCAAAATTAAAAACGAGAAGCGTAAAAGATATATTGGGGAGTGATTTATTACAATGTGACATATTTCTATGCTTTAGAGCTATTTTTGTGTACAATATCAAAAAGTATTGAAATTTAAAATCCTTACAATCCTATAAAAGTTGATGGATGGGGTTATATTGGTTTTATAGTGTGCTAAAGGGATAATATCTAATGAATATTGAACAAAAAATAAAAAACTTAGCAAAAAAATATGCAGACAATTTAAAAGTTAAAATTGATGATAGAATGGAAGAGATGCAAAATGATGACAAGTCTCACTATTTGATCTATCAAGTTTTGGGAATATCAGATAAGGAAGGTCATTTAATTGATCTGTATCAAAATAAAGGACGATTTTTATATAAATATGCTGGTTCATTTTTGGAAGAGGCAACCAAGCTCTGTTTTTTAGAAAAATTTCCCAATTCAGCCACAATAAAAATACCCAATACTTTAGGAACTCGACCCAAAACGTTTGAAATTGATTGTTTAGAGGGTAATAATGCCATTGAGATAAAGTGGAGAGATGCCACAACGGATGGTGACCATATTACCAAAGAACATACTAGAATCAAAGTGATACATGAAAGTGGGTTTAAACCCATAAGAGTAATGTTCTATTATCCAAATCGCACACAAGCTATGAAAATTCAAAATACTTTAGAGACACTCTATAAAGGTATTGGAGGGGAGTATTACTATGGAGATAGTGCATGGGAGTATGTTAAAGCTAGAACCGATATTGATTTAAAAGCAATTTTAGAAAAAATTGCACAAGAAAACTCTGGAGATAGATAGCTATGGAAAGAGTAATACACGGAGATTGTTTGGATATACTGCCAAGTTTTGCAGATGAGAGTATCGATTTAATCTACCTAGACCCACCATTTTTTACCAATACAATACAAAAACTCAAAACACGAGATGGAAGTCAAGAGTTTTCCTATCGTGATCTTTGGGAAAACCATGAGGAGTATGCTAAGTTTTTATTTCATAGATTAAAAGAGCTCAAAAGAGTGTTAAAAAGTGATGGAAGTATCTTTGTGCATTGTGATAAAAATGCTACACATATTGTTAAAGCCCTTTTAGATGATATTTTTGGATTAAAGCAGTTTCAATCTGAAATCATTTGGTACTATAAAAGATGGTCAAACTCCAAAAAGGGGTTATTGCCATCGCATCAAACGATATATTTTTATTCAAAAACCCCACATTTTAAATTTAAAACCCTATACAATGACTACTCCGAGACAACCAATATAGACCAAATACTTCAAAAACGCATCAGAGACAAGAGTGGCAAAACAGTATATGCCAAAGATGAAAATGGAAATACTATACAAAGTGACAGTAAAAAAGGCGTACCTCTTAATGATGTTTGGGAGATACCCTATCTCAACCCCAAAGCAAAAGAGAGAGTAGGCTACCCCACTCAAAAACCAATTTTATTATTAGAACGCATTATTGAAATAGCTTCCAATGAAGGAGATACCATACTTGACCCTTTTTGTGGTAGTGGAACAACCCTAGTTGCAGGAAAGCTAAATAATCGAAAAGTTATTGGCATTGATATATCCAAAGAAGCTATTAATCTTACAAAGTCAAGATTAGAAAACCCAATTAAAAGTGAATCAAATTTATTAAAAAAAGGGAAAAAAGCTTACCAAAATGTCAATCATTTAGTCGAAAAACTACTGCATGATATTGATTATGTTCCTGTACAAAGAAACAGTGGTATTGATGCAATACTTAAAACAACCTATCAAGAGAGTCCAATATTAATCCGTATTCAAAAAGAGAATGAAACAATAGAGGAAGCTATCCAATCATTGCATAGAGCGGTAACTGTTAAAAAATCAAAAAAATCATTTTTAATTAGAACCAATGATATACAATCACTCTTTGAATTTGATACTAAAGATACAACAATAGAGATTATTAACTCAACCACCTATGAGTTAAAAGAGTTTTTAAGTCAATTATAGCCCACTCTACAAACACTTCTCCCCCCATCTTTTTATATCCATTTTGTCATCAAAATGTAATCAACTTGTTTCTAAATTGTTATTTTTTGTCACTATTATTAGCTTAAAATTTCTAAATGGGAGCCTATAGTGATTAAACTATACAACAAAAATATACTTACTGCTCTTGCTTTGTTATCGTCATCGACGCTTTATGCCAATGAGAATATTGTCGATTCGATTATGAAGTTACGAAGTGATGTAGAGGGTCTTTATAGCAAGATAGATGAGAATAAAGAGAACTACAAATCGCAGATGAAATCACTTGCAATGCAAGTAGCCGATGCTGATGCACAAATTGGTCGAAAAGAGACTACATTAAAGCTAACCAACCTTGAACTAGAAAAGTCCAATACCAAACTTGCCAAAATGGGAAGCTCTTCAGAGAATCTAGCACCACTATTAAACGATGCTCTAGCAAAACTTGAAAAGCTTGTTAAAGCAGGTATTCCTTTTAAAGTAGAAGAGCGTTTGGCTTCTATCAACAAAATCAAAAGCGACCTTAAAGCAGACAATATTACCCAAGAAAAAGCCCTCTCACTCGTATGGGCGAGCTACGATGATGCCATTCGTATCACCAAAGAGATTGGACTATTTAAGCAACAAATTGAGATTGATGGTGAAGCCAAAATGGCAAAGGTAGCCAAACTAGGCTCTATTATGCTCTATTTTGCTACACCTGATGAAAAAGTGGGCTATGTCGTTAAAAAAGATAAAAGTTACAGCTACAAAGTAGAAGAGGATGGAGATAAGATTCAAAAGATCGTTGCCCTCTTTGATGCACTGCAAAAGCAGATTCGTACAGGTTACTTTAGCCTACCTAATGCACTTGTTTTATCGGAGGTGAAATAATGAAAAAATATCTACTATTAACGCTACTTGTTATCACTTCAACGCTTAACGCGAGTCAATTGAGCCAAGCGTATCAAAAAGAGTACACCTTCCTAAAGGCTCAAAAGAGCGAATTAGAGACACGATTAGTGAGTGAAAAGAAGCAACAAGATGCTGATGTCAATGCCTCTAAAGCCAAGGTAGAAGCACTTCGGACTAAGCTACTCAACATCACCAATGAGCTTCAAGCCAAACAAGAAGAACTTGAAAAAGCTACCAAAAAGCTTAACGATAAAAAGAGCAACTCCGATATCACCTCCAATGTAATTATGCAGATGAGCACAACACTAGATCCTTATGGGGTCAAATTAGCAGAGAACAATCAAAGCACAACAGTAGAAAAAATTACCAAAGCGTTTGATTCAACCATCACACTCTATGCTCAGCTCTCCTCCATTGAGACTACCAAAGGGAAGTTCTATTTGGCTAATGGTTCGGTGGTAGAGGGTGATATTGTCAAAGTGGGTAATATCGCTGCCTACGGTATCGCAACGACGGCTACAGGGGCATTAGCACCAGCAGGAAATGGTAACTATAAGCTCTGGAATGCCGTGGATAGTAGCGATGATGCCAAAGCACTCTTTGCCAAAGAGATGCTACCCACCCTTGATATCTTTGTCTATGAGAATCTTGATAAAGAGGTGGAGTATCAAAAGGAAAAAACGCTTGAAGATACCATCAAGGCAGGTGGGGCGATTGGCTATATCATCTTGGGGCTTGGGGCTTTTGGGCTTTTGTTGCTGGTTTATCGTATCTTTTTACTCTCACGCTCAGGCTCAAATGTAGAGAGTATTACCAATATTGTACTGGATAAAGTTAATGCTCGACAAGGCTCAGCCGAGGCACTCGAAGCAATCAAGGATTATAGTGGCTCAACCGCACGGGTGATTAAAGCCACCCTTAGAAACATTGGCAAAAACCGTGAACACGTCGAAGATATTATTATGGAAAATATCCTTAATGAGAGCAGTCGAATTGATAAATACGGTAACTTTGTACTCGTAATCGCAGCCGTTGCTCCTTTGCTTGGTCTTTTGGGGACGGTAACGGGTATGATTGCAACCTTTGATATTATCACTGAGCATGGTACGGGTGATCCTAAGCTACTCTCAGGAGGTATCTCAGAAGCGCTTGTCACCACGATGCTAGGTCTAATAGTAGCCATTCCTCTCTTGCTTCTTGGTAACTTGCTCTCAGGTTGGGCACAAAATATCAAAGATTCTATGGAGCATAGTGCTTTACATATCGTAAATCTCTTTGAGAAAAACAACTTAAGATAAGATTATGGGCTTTATTGAACAGTTTATCACCTTTATGAATGCTGGAGGCTTGGTAATGTGGGTACTCTTTGTACTCAATCTCATGCTCTGGTATGGGCTAGGGTATCGCTACCTTGTCCTACATAGAGGGATGAAGGGCTCGGTACGACGAGTGATTGAGAAACATATCCAAAAGGGTGGAGATAAAAAGATGAAGGGGCTTATCGATTATGCTGTTGTGGATGCACTCAAAGCATCACAAGAGGCAAAAAGAGCCAATTTGAAGTGTCGAAACTATATCGAAGATAGGCTCTTTCCTTACCGTGTAGAGATCTCTAAATACTCTATTATGGTCAAAACCATTGTGGTCTTAGCACCCCTTGTAGGACTGCTTGGAACGGTAATGGGGATGATTGAGACCTTTGATGCCTTGCAAAACAGTGCGATGTTTGGGCAAGGAGCAAGTATCTCAGGGGGTATCTCAAAAGCTCTTTTTACCACGGAATTGGGTCTGGTTGTTGCCGTGCCAGGGCTGATTTTGGGAAGAGTTTTGGATAAAAAAGAGGATAAGTTTGAACTGGAATTCGAACAAATTACAGATATTGTCTGTACAAAGGATGAGTTATGAGATTAAGAAAAACAAAAGAGAGCGTAGAGAATATCGATGTATCGCCACTCATTGATATGGTATTTATCCTACTGATATTTTTTATGGTCACCACCACATTTGTCAAAGATATGAAACTCGATATCAACCGCCCTGCAGCAGCAAGTGCTAGCAAGAGTGACTCCAAAGTGATTCGAGTCTATATCGATAACGCTTCTGAGATATACATTGACAACCAACCTGTCAAAATGTGGGCGATTCAAAGCAAACTGCGTGATATGCTACGCACCTCAACCGATAAATCGGTGTTGGTCATTACCGATACGACCATTCCTGTTGATAGGCTCATTAATGTGGTTGATGAGTGTCGTATGAGCGGTGCCAAAGATGTAGCGGTATCGACAACCAAAGAGATGGGATAAGTAGGTTATGATTAGTAGTAGATACGGTGCTAGGAGAATAAAGCTCTACTCGCTACTCTCTATGGGACTGGGTGCTTTGCTGATGATGGCTTTGGTGGTTGCTTTTAATAAACCTGTTGCCAAAAAAGAGCCAAAGGTTAAAAAAGAGAGCCGTTATGTGAAGATGAAAAAGACAACGCCTCCACCCAAGCCCAAACCCAAACCAAAGCCCAAACCAAAGAGTGCACCGCCCAAAGCCCCTTTGCCAAACCTAAGTTCGCTTCTAGGGGGGATAGAGATGAATATTCCTGAGTTTGCCACCGATAACATTATGGGTGATGGAAGCGATGTATTGGGAGATATGGCAAAAGATGCCATTATGAATGAGGGTACAGTTGATAGTAAACCTCGTGTGGCTTCAAGATCTGCCATGGAGTATCCTCAAGCGGCGATGAAGAAGCGTATCAAAGGGTATGTGGTCGTTAATCTCTTGATTGCCAAAGATGGAAGCGTTGAAGCGGCTCAAATTTTAGAGTCACACCCTGCTGGAGTTTTTGATGCAGTAGCGATCAATGGTGTACGAAGCTGGAGATTTATCCCTGCTAAGTACAAAGGTGCCCCTGTAAAAGTGTGGGCCAAACAGAAAATTCGATTTGATTTTAACTAAGGGAGGATGAAAGATGTTTAAAAAAAAGTATGGATATATGCAGAGTATCTTTGCCTCTCTTGTAGGTGCGACCATGTCGCACAAAAAGCTGTGTGACACGGTCACACCTACAGTAGCAGGAGTATAATATATGTCAATAAAAAAAATATTACTAACTATACTGTTAAGTATTGCTCTTGTTTATGGGGAGAGTAAAGAGCCCATCAAAGAGGATCACTTTGCACTCGCCACGATGATGTTTTATGATGGCAAGTACGATAAGGCAAGAGCGGAGCTTAAAAAGGTTGATAAGGCTAGCAGTACATTTGATGGTGAGAAGTACTACACCATAGCGGCGATGATTGAGCTTAGAGCTTCTAACTACAACAAAGCGATACCTCTTTTTAAAAAGGCAATCACAGCCACCCAAAACAAAACCTTTTTGCCACCCCCTAGCGTAGAAGAGAAACCCAAATACCTCTTTAAGGTCTTTACCAAGGAAGAGCCTAAAAAGATGGTCAAAAAGATACCTTTTAATGCCAAGAAAATTAAAAAAGATAAAATAGAGTCACTCTATATCTACCTATCCCAAGCCTATTATAGAAACAAAAACTATGGTGGTACGATCTTGGCACTCAACAGTGCAGGGAAAAAGGGCGTGGAAAATGCTTCACTCTTTACACTGCGAGCGGAGTGTTACTGGAAGCTAGAGAACTATAACGGGGCGTTTAATGCTTTGAGTCGAGGACTAAGCTATTTTAAAAATGATTCAACGCTTTTAAAACAGCGATTTTACTATTTTGCTCAGCTTAAACTCTATCAATCAGCCATTGAGAGTGCCAAAAAATATATCTCGCTTTCCAAAGGATCAAAAGCCAATGAGTATGTCACTTTAGCCCAAATGCTAATAGGAGCTAATCAAAAAGAGCAGGCGATTACAATATTGGAAGAGGCCAAAATAAAATACCCCTCTGAGCCAAAGATTGCCATGGTACTAGGTCACCTCTATCTTAAAAAAGATATGCCCCACACCACCGCACATCTCTTTGAGAACGCATCGTATTATGAGAGCAAGTATAAAAAAGAGGCATCGGAGATGTATCGAAGAGCCAAAGATTTGCCTCATGCTCTCTATCTAAATTCACAAATTAGCGATAAGGTCGAGAAGCTTAAACAAAAAGTGGCGATCTATATCGCACGCGGTGAGTTTGAAATGATCATTGGTCTGCGTGATGGGCTTGAGCGTTATGCGATGCTAGATGATGATAATATGCTCTATGCTTTGGCGTACTCATACTATATGATCAAAGATTATGATGGGGCAGAAGAGCTATTTAAAAAGATTAGTGACAGTGAGCTTTTTTCCAAAGCGACCTTGATTCGTAAAAATATTGAAAAGTGTAAAAATAGTAGTTTGGAGTGTATATAGATGAGAGTATTAAAAATATTAAGTGTTGTACTACTATTTAGCGTTTCACTTCTAGCAAAGGGGAGTGTCTCTATCTTTATTTTCAAAGATGGTAAACCTCTAGCAAATAATGAGATTAGAATAGATGGCAAATCACAATATCGAAGTGACAGTGACGGTAGTGCCAAAGTGGAGCTTCGAAACGGTAAACATCAAATTGAGATATATGGAAAAGATAGGGTTAATTTAGGCTACTTTAAAAAGGTCGTGAGCATTAAAGAGGGAAGAGATACGCAGGTGATTGCTACCTTTACCTCCAAAGGTAAAAAAGAGCTTGAAGTCGATACTCCTAGAAGAGCGATGAAAAAAGAGGCTATCAAAATTGAAGCCAAAGGTAAAGGACGACTCGTTGGTCGTGTGATTACGACCAATGATAAAAAACCAATCGAAGGGGCTCGTGTCTTTGTCAAAGGGACAGCTGTTGATGCCCGAACTGACGGCAATGGACGATTTAGCGTTGAAGTACCTGCAGGCGTGGCTTTGAGTATCTCAGTGGTTCACTCAGCGTATAGCTCTCAAACCAAAGGGGGAATCAAAGTGCCCGTCAATGGCTCTGCTTCTACTACGGTTGCCTTGACCCCTGCGAGTATGGAGCTTGAGGAGTTTGTGGTATTGGCTCCAAAAGTTGAAGGAAGTATTGCCGATATTATTGCGGAGGAGAAAAACCTCAATGCCATTGCCAATATCTTGGGTTCAGAAGAGTTTGCCAAAAAGGGTGATGGCTCAGCGGCAGCAGCACTTAAGAGGGTTACAGGGGTAACTCTCATTGGTGGAAAGAGCATCTTTGTACGGGGTCTAGGAGAGCGATACTCCAATATTGAGATGAACTCTCTGCCACTTCCCTCTCCTGATCCTACCAAACGGGTTGTTCCTTTGGATATCTTTCCTTCAAGTGTCATTGGCTCACTCAAAGTACAAAAGAGTGGAACAGCCGATATTCCTAGTAGCTTTGGGGGTGGATATGTCGATATTCGAACCAAAGATAAATCAGGTAAAGATTATATCAAAGTTTCACTTGGTCTTAAAGCCAATAGCAATACAGGCAAAGAGGTGATAAACCACACAGGGAGTGATAGTGATTGGAGTGGGTTTGATGATGGTTATCGAGATATTCCAAGTGCTATTTTAGAACACTCCAAAGTGGTTGTAGGAGAGCCTATTAAAAACTTTTCACGAAAAGACCCTGGCAAAGAGGAGGTGGTGCAACTGAGCAAAGATTTTGTAACGAGAGATTTTGCTATTACCAATGAAGCATTGCCTATGGCAGGAAGTGTGAGCATTGAGGGACTTAAAAACTACACCATTAAAGAAGACCATAAGGTCTCTGTCTTTGGAACATACAAGTATGCTCAAGATCACACTTATACCAAAGAGGAGTTCTTTACCTACCGATTTGATAACGATACCCAAAGCTTTGAGACGACAGCGATCTATGATGGGCTCAAAGAGAAAGCAACATCAAAATATACTCAATCGGGGATGCTCAATATTGGCTACAACTTTCAAGATATCTTGAAGCTAAAGTATACCAAACTCTATACTCATGTAGGAGAGAAAAAGACACGCATTACTGAGGGTATCTTTGGATCAAACAAATATCACTATATCTACAACTATCTTGATTGGGAGGAGCGAACACTCAGTGCCGATCAGCTTAGCGGTGCCTTTGATTATAAAATCTTTAATAAAAAGAGCACCTTTGATTTTGGTTTGGAGTATGCTACAGCCAAGCTCAATCAACCCAATAACTTCTTCTACGCCGATAGGATATTGGATAATGGAGATGTTCGAGCCGTCGTTGAGACGACACTACTGAGTCGAAAGCTCTACTCACTCGATGAGGTCTACGCCTTTAATTTTAACAACCAGATGGAACTTAATCTCTTTAGTGAGGAGGACTTTATCAAGTTTGGAGCAAGCTTTTCGACCAAAGATCGAACTTCTGAGTATCAAAAATTCTATCTTGCACCCTCCAAAGGTAAAGATACTTCTATTGACCCCTATGAGCTTGAAGGTGGCGATATTGAAGGCTTTTTGGATAACTATGTACGACAGAGCGATAACTATGACAACAGGCTCTTTATGATCTCGGCTCTCTTTGATCCTGCGGATTACTTTGATGCCAAAGTAGAAGAGAACAACTACTACCTTCACTTTTTCTCCAAACCTTTTGATAAGATAGAGATGAGCTTAGGGGTGCGTTATGCCAATCTTACCCAAACCATCTTCCAATACGAAGAGGACCCTGCCAATAACAATGTGGTAATTAAGAGTGAGGAGAGTTTAGAAGTTGATGACTTTTTCCCAAGCCTTGGTATCAAATATCGACACAATGAGAACAACCACTTTGATTTTGCTGCCTCCAAGACCTTTATCGCTCCCGATTTGCGAGAGTTTACGAGTGGTAAATATTTCCACCCCTATGATGTAGCTACGGTGCATGGTAACCCTGATCTGGAGCATACGATAATCTATAGTTTGGATGCCAAATACAGCCACTACTTTAGTGAGGATGAGTATCTCAAGGTGGGAGCATTTTATAAATATCTTGATAAACCCATCGAAGATACTCAGCTTGACTCAAGCTCGCTGCCTATCTATTCGTATATGAACTCAGAATCTGCGACACTTTATGGGATTGAGTTTGATTGGCGAAAGAAGCTTGGCTTTATCTCCAAGGGGCTTAAAAACTACTATGTTTCAGGAAATTTTTCCTATACCAACTCTGAAGTGACCTTAGACCCCACCCAAATGGATCTGCTCACAAGTAACACACGTCAGCTTCAAGGGCTTTCCCAAATTGTCACCAATCTCTCTTTTGGGTATGACAGTGATAGACGTAATATTGCACTATCCTACAATAAAATGGGTGAGAGGATTCGAAAAGTAGGGCTGATCAATGAACAAGGCGTTCCCTATCCCGATAGCGTAGAGATTCCCCCTCATCTGCTTGATTTGGTATGGATTGAGAAGTTTGCAAGTGGATTGGAACTCAAAGCAAAACTTGGAAACATCATTGATGATGAGATCATCTGGAAGCAAGGGGAGAATATCACCAAACGCTTTCAAAAAGGTCGAAATATTAGTTTTGGAATTAGCTATAAGTATTAGGAGAGGAGCAATGAAAGATTCAATCAACCCACTAGCAACCGTATTAATCGTCGAAGATGAGAAAGAAACCTTAGAGCTTGAACGCTTTCATCTGCACAAAGAGGGCTTTAGGGTGGTGGAGTTTGACTCTACCAAAGGGGTCTATAAGAGATTGCAAAAAGAGAGCATCGATCTACTGGTAATGGATCGTACCCTACCCGATATTGATGGAGCGGACTTTGTACGCTATATCCGAGATAAAGGGGTACAGACCCCTGTTATCTTTGTCACCGATAAAGCCAAAGATTACGAGGTAGAGGAGGGCTTTGAGAGTGGAGGGGATGATTATCTCAAAAAGCCCTTTAATGCCAATGAGTTTATCTACCGTGTCAAATCTTTGCTTAAACGCAACCACCATCAAGAGTATGAGCGTCTAAGCTACCGTGATATTTTGCTTGATATCCATACCCGAAAAGCCTATATTGAAAATAACGAAGTAGAACTTACCAAGCTAGAGTTTAATCTACTAAGCTTCTTTATCAAAAACAAACACTCCATTTTGGAGCGTGACTACCTCCTCTATCACGTATGGGACGACAAAAATGGTACACAAAAACGCAAGGTCAATGTCACAATCAATAGACTACGTAATAAGATTGATCCCGATAATAGTAAAAACTACATCGAGCCTATTAGAGGAATAGGGTATAAGTTTGCCTAAAAAGTTTTGGCTGTTACCAGGGTGTAATCAAAATGTAATCAAAGTGTAATAAACTTTCATAAAATTACACGACTAGGATTATGGAATGAAAAAAATTTTATTATCATTGGCTGCATTGACAACATTGTCACTAGCAGGTAGTACATCTGCCACAGAAGAGTCAATGACTACGACTCCTCCCGAAGCTAAAGAGAGTAGTATCTTTGATAACATTCATGCCAAAGGGGATTTGAGACTGCGACATGAGACAATTGAGCGAGATGATAAATCCAACAAATATCGAGAGCGATTTAGATTTAGATACTTTATTGATTTTGATATTATGGATAACCTTAGACTTGAAACGGGTATCTCTAGTGGTAAGGGTAACCCAACATCGGGGAATGTAAGCTTCAGAGATGATGATAATATCGCTGATTACTTCTTTGATGTGTTAAAGCTTGATATTTTTAATTTAAAATACAACTTTGGCAACTCTTGGGTGAGCTTGGGTAAAACCAAACACCGTATCTATAGACCAATCAAAACCCAATTGATTTGGGATAACGATATCCGTTTAGAGGGTCTTAACTATGGATACGAAGATAGTACTAAAAACTATCGATTGGGTATCAATAAATTGCATCGATTGGAAAATGAGGCTCAAAGCAATGATGATATCTATATTTTCCTAGCTCAATATGTACACACCATGAAGCTTGATAGTTCTAAACTCAATATTGGTGGAGGTTTCTACTACTACGATGGTGTCAAAGGCAATACTACACCGTATGCCAAAGGTGCTTTGGGAAATACAATGGATGAAAATGGATTCTACGTCAATGATTATGCAATCATTGAAGCATTTACTGAGCTAAAGGTAGGTGATGTGATGGGTAAACCGCTCAAACTTGCAGCAACACTTGCCTATAATACAGAAGCCGATGATGATAACTTGGCCTATGATATCAGTATGCAGTTGGGTGATACCAAAAACGTCAATGATTGGAAAGTAGGATATACCTACAGAGATATTCAAAGTGATGCCGTATTTGCAGCTCATAATGACTCGGACTTCATTGCAGGTGGAACAGATGGTAAAGGGCATATCATTACCGCTAAATATAAAATGGCAAACAATGTAGACTTGGGTGGACACTTCCAATGGGCTACGCTCAATGAAGGCAAAAGTGCTACAGGAGTAGAGGCTGACTACCACCGTGTGCAGTTGGATGTGATTTTGAAGTTTTAAGACAAATTTAAAACCTACCATAAAAGTGCTGTGATAGTGAGATGATAACACATTGTTTAGATAGCTATGTTACAATTTCTTTAAGCAATTTAATTTTGAGGGATTTTAACCATGGTAAAAACCATCTACCTACTGCGGCATTTTCGTGTCAAAGATGATCAAAAAGAAAAGCTCAATGCCCAAGAGTTTGATACTTGGGTAGATGAGTATGATAAGATGAATCTTGAATACCTTGATCTTGATCTACCCCCTATTGATCTTTGTTTGGTCTCTCCTCAAAATCGAGCCATTGCTTCTGCTAGTCATTTAAATATTGAATATCGCATTGATGAGAGGCTTAGAGAGGTAGAAGCCAAACTCTTTAAACAAAGTAGATGGAAGTTTTCCAAAAACTTTTGGCTTGCTTTGGGGCGTTTGAGGTGGCTGTTTAATATTGGCTCTCGTGAGACCCGTAAAGATAGCTATGCAAGAGCTAGAGAGATAGTAGAAGCGCTGCAAGAGAGTAAGGTTCAAAATATATTGATCCTAACGCATGGCTTTTTTATCAAAATTCTTGCCCAGGAGCTACACAAAGAGGGCTTTAGAGGTGACATGGACATCAAACCCAAAAATGGAAAGATATACCCCATGCGTTTAGAGAACTTTTGTATATACAGCTAGAGTGCTCCATACTTGATCAAGATTGCATGAATTTTTTTAGCCAACTCTTCATATCCATTGGCGTTAAGATGCATACGATCAAGTTTATACTCAGGTGAGTGGAATTATGATTATTATAACAGATTGTGCATGCTATATCTCTTTTGGAATTTACTTTGATGACAGCAAAATTTTTCAAAGGAGCAATTTTTTGATCTTTCTCTTGAAACTTTAAACGAAATTGGATATAATTCTTTCTCTACAAAGCAAGAGAAGCATTGAGAGTATCCAAGATACTTTGAGTGCTCCTCTTTAGACCTATGCAATGGTATTTGGAAGAACCGTGTCAGGATGGGAACATAGCAGCACACTTTCACTTATTATGTGCCGTAGGTATCTGGAGGGGGGTCTTACCTCTTCATAAATTTTTATAAAACTATCAAAATAATGAAAATTAGACCATTTATTCTACTTTTTGTTTAAAATTCACAACTACTTTAATATTGTTTTAGATAGAATACTTTTTAATATTAGAACTTAAAATATGCTTTTTTAAGTGCAAATAGTCTGGAGTTTATAGGTGACACGGTTAAAACTAGAGAGGATGACAAGAGAGATTGAGGGACATATCGCTCTTGATGAGAATGTTAAAGATGCTTTTCTATCGATTGATAGAGAGGTCTTTGTTCCTGCTGGTTTCCAACATATGGCCTATAAACTTGATGCTCTTCCCATGCAAGAGAATCAATGGATTAGCTCTCCTCTTACCGTAGCGAAAATGACACAATACCTTGATATTAACGACAAAGTAGACTCTATTTTAGAGATAGGATGCGGAAGTGGCTATCAAGCTGCCATTTTGAGTCAACTATCCCGTAGAGTCTTTAGTATTGAGCGTATTGATGGTATCCTCAAAAGTGCCAAAGAGCGTTTTTATACGTTAGGACTTATGAATATCATTACCAAGTTTGATGATGGGCAGAGTGGATGGGATCACCATGCACCTTATGATCGTATTATTCTCTCTGCTTCAATTGACAAAGTACCTTCAAATATTTTTGATCAACTTGCCAATGGTGGTGTATTGGTTGCCCCTATCAACAACGGTCGAGGTGAAAGTATTGTTCGTTTTTATAAACACATCGACGGTAAGATAGATCAAGAGGTACTTGAGCCTTGCCGTTTTGTACCCGTCTTAGATGGCGTACAGAAGATGCGTTAAGAGTTTCAAAGATAAAACTGATAATCCTCATTGAGAATATCTTTTTGAGGTTTGGCGATATAAAACCCTTGTGAATAGTCAATACCAATCTCTCCTACATACTCATAAATCTCTTTTGAATCAACAAATTCGGCAATGGTTTTGATACCAAGCTTTTGAGCAAAAGTCACAATGGTTTCAACAACCATTCGTGAATTTTTGTCAGTGAATATATTTTTGATCAATGAACCATCAATCTTTAAAAAATCTATCTGAAGATTGACAATATGGCTAAAGTTGGAGTACCCAGTACCAAAATCATCTATCGCAACAAGTGCTCCATACTCTTTAATCTCATGAATAAATGAGGCAACAATATCGTAGTTTTTAATTCCCTCAGACTCCAATATCTCAAAGGTTATACGATCTCCCAATTGATACTTTTTCAGTTGATCAAGAATAAGCTGATGGGTTTCAAAGTTTTCGATATCATCAATCGAGATATTAATGGTAAAGGCAATATTTTTTGAAGCAAAATATTTAAAGCTCTCTTGGGTCATAATGGTTGAGATATTGTGGTAGATACGAGACTGTTTGGCGATGTCCAAAAATTTATAAGGAGCAATCACTTCTCCCTCTTGGCTGATAAGTCGAACAAGAGACTCATATTTGGTAATCTCATTGGTTTTATTATCCACAATAGGTTGAAAGTAGGGTACGATGCGATGATTATCAATAGCACTTTTGATCTTTTTGCTCCAGAGTAGATTGTTTTGATACTCTTTGAGTGTCTCAAACGACTTATCATAAATAGTAAAACGAAGTTTGCCATTTTTGGCTTCATGCAGAGCTACATCGGCACTGATAAGAGGATCGTGGTGTGCAAGTGAGACTCCCATAGTCGTACTCATATCAATCTCATACTCATTTTTAAGAATACTCTGGCTATTAAGGACTGTTGAGAGCTTGTTAAGTTCTTCTCTCAACTCATCTTTACTACCTTGCAAAATATCAAGTATCACATACTCATCACCCGACATTTTATAGAGTTTGGCACATTTTGAGGGAAGATTTTGGTTGATAATTTTACCAAACTCAATCAATACATAATCCCCAATATCGACACCGTAAAAGTCATTAATCTTTTTAAAGCCATCGATATTGATAAGTATAATGACAGGCGATGGAAGCTTTTTGGTATCTTCTATCAGTTTGATTCGATTGGGCAGACCAGTCAATGAATCCGTATAGAGTTGGCTAATAAGCGAGTCTCTTTTACTTTCAAGCTCCTCTTTGTACTCCTCTAGTTGGGTAATATCACTTAAATTAACGACATAGTTGTTTTTATCTAATTTTTCAACTTGAACCCTAAAGATAGAGTAGCCACTCTTATTTTTGATCTTGACTTTGAGAAGCTCACTCTTTTGATAGGCAACATCTACCCAGTTTTCACTATCAAAATCATAAATATAGCTCTCATCATCAACCTTTTCAAAAAAGTCACACACACAATCGTGCTCCGTCAAAAACTCCTCTAGGGTATGGTAAGCATCAAAGAATTTAAAAAAGCTCTCATTGACACTTTGAATTTTTTGTCCATCGGTAACGACTAAAATATCGGGTTGTATATCCATAATGCGTTTGATTTTGGCTTTTTGTGCCTTAAGGTCATTTTGCTTGGATAGGATTTGTGTACTCATGCTGTTGATATTATCAACGAGTGTGACTACCTCTTTGGAAGATGCAAGCCTCAGAGGTGTGATGAGATTGTTTTTAATTTTATTGAGATGTTCAAAGATAATATTAAAGGGGCGATCAATGGTAAGGTAGAGGATAACAATAAGTGTCAAAATTAAAAGTACAATCAAGGTTGCAATACTTGTAAAAATAATAGCATCATTTTGTTTGATAAGTTCCATTAACGATGAGCGGTCACGTATCACAACGATATGCCAATGCCATGGTTTAAAGTAGGAGCTGCTAACAATATGATTATTTGCCATATAGGTACTGCGTTCATAATTGCTTCGATCAAGCTGCTTTATCACACTCTCGTGACTCTGCTCTTTTGTGATCCACTCTACTTTTTGAGATGAAACAAGAGCAATATCATAGATACTCTCTTGAAAGATATTTTTTAGTGATGCAATGAGCTCTTGTTTGGAGAGTTTTTGGGCTTTGATAAAATCTTTTTGAAGCCGTCCATAGCTAAAAAAGAGCGTTTTAAACTCAGACTCTACAAGATAGAAGATCTTATTATTAATATTTTGAGACTCAACTTTGAGTGATTGGGTCGTATACTCATCGAGAAGATTGGAGATACTTTGTGAAATAAAGATACCCGTTATAATGCCCAAGATGATAATCGGAATAGCAATCTTAGTCATCAATTTGGTTTTGGATGCAGTTTTGGCAATAAATATCATTGGGGTAACTCGATACTTTGGAGTGTTTTTCGAATCGAATCATAATCACTATTCTTTGCCTCTACCACCCCGTATTTTAGGTTTTTCCCCCATGATTGAGTGATATTGGCATCATCAGGATTGTGCAGCGGATTTAGCTCTAAAAGCTCTTTTTTAATCTTTTTTATCGTTTCATAGGGTACTCTTTGGTTCTGATAGACCAGTAAAAAACTTGAAAATGCTTCACTCTTAGCAATGGTTTGTAGGTTAAAGTGCATGTATTGCTCTACGATAGAGCTTTTGGCTACGCCTATATCACTTTTGCCCAGTACCACTTCAAGGATGGCGTGAGTATGGCTTCCTGTAAAGATATAGTCGTTATTTTTGAGTGATGCATGGTGTTGATTGAGAATCTTCTCAGTTGCCAAAAAGCCACAAGTAGAGTACTTTTGTGTCAGTGAAAAGTGTTTGTTGTTAATTCCATCGAGTGTTAGATTGTTCTCATGGAGTCTAAACATACTGCAGGTATAGTAATCTTTGCCTCTTGCATCCAAAAATCGTACAAGAGGCTTAATATTGGCATCTCTTTTGGTTGCTTCCACATAGGGCAGAGGCCCCAAAAAAGCAATATCTATTTTGCCCCTGCCAAGCTTATCGATAAGCGTATTGTAATCAGGTACATAGATAATATTAAATTTAATATCCAACTTCTCTTCTAGGTAGTGTAGCATAGGCATATACTGTTCAATAAGCTTTTGCGACTTGACCATCGGCAATGGAGCAAAGTTAATTTTTTGAAGATCACTGGTAAATAGTTGTGAGGAAAGAAGGATAAAAACAATAAAATACTTGACCATTTGATACTCCCTAGTACAATAGTATAAATTCTACAACACAATAGTTTAATCTAGCTTTATACCCTTTTGGTTATAATAGAAAAACTTTTTATTGGTGTAAGAAAAAATTATGAATATTATAACAAAAATAAATAATAAACAACGACTCAATCGTGAAGAAGCTCTCAAACTCTACGATTTAGATATCTATACTTTAGGTAAACTCGCTGATTCCATTCGAATAGAGAAGTTTGGTAAAAAGAGCTACTTTAATATCAACAGGCACATCAACCCAACCAATGTCTGCAAAGATATTTGCAAATTTTGTGCCTACAGTGCAAGCCGTAAAAATCCCAATCAATATACCATGAGCCACGAGGAGATTTTGGATATTGCTAGAAGTTCTATTGCCAATGGGGCAAAAGAGCTACACATCGTCTCGGCTCATAACCCTAATGCAGGAATGGATTGGTATATGGATGCCTTTAAACTGATCAAAGATGAGTTCCCCGATATTCACATCAAAGCCCTCACTGCTGCTGAAGTGGACTTTTTGGCTCGTGAATATAACTACAGCTACGATGAGATTTTGGATATGATGATAGCCCACGGGGTTGATTCGATGCCAGGGGGTGGAGCGGAAATTTTTGATGAGAGCGTGCGTGATTTTATCTGCAAAGGCAAAGTGACTTCAGCTCAGTGGTTAGAGATTCACCAAAAGTGGCACGAGCGAGGACGAGAGAGTAATGCAACCATGCTCTTTGGACATGTAGAAGAGCGAAGTCACCGAATCGACCACATTATACGTCTGCGTGAACTGCAAGATAGAAGTGGAGGATTTAACGCCTTTATCCCACTGGTCTATCAAAAAGAGAATAACTTTTTAAAGGTAACTAACTTCCCCTCCGCCCAAGAGATACTCAAAACCTTTGCTATCTCACGCATTTTGCTCGATAACATCGACAATATCAAAGCCTACTGGGTCACCTCTTCGATTAATCTAGCTTTGGTAGCCCAAGAGTTTGGAGCCAATGACCTCGATGGCACCATCCAAAAAGAGTCCATCCAATCAGCTGCAGGAGCAAAAAGTGCCAACGGCATGAACCAAGAGGAGTTTATAGGGCTCATTAAAAATTCAGGCTTTACTCCTGTGGAACGTGATAGTTTGTATAATGAGTTGAAGGTTTATTAAATCACTCTATCGCTTGATTAAATTACGAAGCACTGCCCATACCACCTGCACAACAATATGGTAGCGACTCTGTATCAAGGCAATAAACTTTTCCCATCCATAGGAGAGCAGTCTCTTTTGTTTATCGGGGCTAAGGCGTTTGTATCGCTCTCGAAAGAGCAAAACAAAATAGACAACAGCCCCAATGATCAAAGCAAAAAGAACAATACGTATCACAATTTATCCCATCGGATACATTATCTCATTTTGAATCGCTGCAATCTTTGCCATCGTCTCATCGCTGAGTTTCACATCAAAGGCGGCAAAAGATTCATCCAACTGCTCTACATTTCTAACTCCAATAATCGTTGAAGCAACAAAATCAAAATGCATCGAATAGGCTACGGCTAAAGTAACGGGTGAGATACCAAGCTCATTGGCTAACTCCATATACTTTGCTGTGGTTGCCAAAGATTTCTCATTAACAAAACGCGTCGCTTGGGCTTGTTCACGGGGGTTGGAGCTTTTGAGATAAGCACTAAATCGTGCATTATCGGGGGTAAACTTGCCATTGTATTTACCACTAAGTACACCTCCACCAATAGGTGAGTAGGGCAAAAGTGAAATCTGCTCTTTTTGACACACAGAGCTAAGTTCATCTAAAAAGCGGGGGTTATTGAGGGAGAAGTTGTTTTGAATCGATTCAAAACGGGCAATGCCCAAACGCTTGGAGGTTTCATTGGCTTTGGTGAGTCCATAAGCCGTGTCGTTGGATGTCCCAATATAGCGTACTTTTCCCTCATGGACAAGTTCATCAAAAGCAAGTAGTGACTCCTCGATAGGCACAATGGTGTCAGGCCAATGCATCTGATAGAGATCGATATAGTCTGTACCGAGTCGCTTTAGACTCCCCTCAACGGCTCGTTTGATATGAAACCGATCAATCGCCGTCATACCATTACGAATAGGGGGTACAAACCACCCACTAGCCGCCCCTGCTACTTTGGAAGCGATGATAATATTTTCACGATTTTTACCTTTGAGCCATCTGCCCATAATGCTCTCCGTCTCACCTGCCCAACTTGCTTTGGGAGGCACGGGATAGAGCTCAGCCGTATCAAAGAAGTTAATCCCCCGATCAAGGGATTTGTCCATAATTTTAAACGACTCTTTTTCGTCACTCCAACTACCAAAACTCATTGTCCCCATACAGATAGGGGTTACACGTAATCCTGTACGTCCAATGTATCGATACTCCATATCTACTCCTTAAACTCAATTTTTAATACTATAGCAAAAATTGGTTAAGAGCTGATAATATGTGCTTAACACGAAAGTCGATACAATTATAGACTAACTGTAGGAGAGTAGATCATGCAACAAATCAATAAAACATCTAATGAGAGCTTGATTTGGGTTAAACTCATTGAACAGAGTGAAGAAGATATTTTACATGGTCGAGTTAGTGATCAAAATGAGATGTTTGATGAGCTTGAAGAGACTTACTTTTTGGCTAAAAGCCAAGTCAATGCCAAACGCCTTGATCGTGCTATTGCTCAACTTGAAGAGAATGAAAATAAAAATGACAATTTGTAATATTTTAGAATACTTCATAAATAGATATAGTATGATAAAATAAAAAGGTCTAAAGATGAGTACTAGCAACTTTTTTGAAAAAAAACAGAATTGGTCAAAAATTAAAGATAAAGTTGTTTCAGAATACTTAACTCCTTACTGTGCCAAGTTACTTGCTACACATAAACCACTTAAAATTGTTGATTGTTTTGCAGGAAAAGGAAAATTTGATGATGGTGAGGAAGGTTCACCAATAATGATTGCAAAAGTTATTCACGAAATCTTGAAAAAGCAAACCTCTTACTCAAATAAAAATATTGAAGCATGTTTTATAGAACAAAAATATTATACAAACTTGCAAGAGAATACAAAATTTTTTAGTAATTGTAGGGTAATATCAGGAAACTTTGAAGATAATATAGCATCAATCATTGAAAATAATAAAAATAAAAATAGTAATTTGTTTTTATATATTGACCCTTATGGTATCAAGAGTTTATCATTTGATATATTTCATTCATTAAAAGAGATGAAGAACTTATCAACAGAAATATTAATGAATTTTAATTCATTTGGTTTTTTACGAGAAGGTTTTAGATTATTACAAAAATCTATGCCTCCTGAACTTAAAAGTGCAAATTATGAAGATGATTCTAAAAATACTGTTGCAAAAATGAATAAAATTGCAAATGGCAATTATTGGCAACAGATAGTTCAAGATAAAAATGATAATAAAATTACAATGTATGAAGCTGAAGAAAAATTTATACAAGAGTATAAAAAACAGCTACAGTCAGTATATGAGCATATTATAGATATTCCTATTAAAGTGAAAAGAGAACATATTCCAAAATATAGATTGATTTTTGGAACAAATCATCATGAAGGTCTATTTCTAATGGTTGATAATATGGTAAAGCGTTGGAATGAATTTTTAAATATGTCCAACGAAGAAGGTCTTTTTAAAGAATTTAACCTACCAAATTATAATATGGGTGATATTAATTTAGAAAATGAAATTTTAAATTTTATTCCCAAAGGAAGTCAGATTAAATATCTTGATCTATTAAAAGCTTTGATAAATACTTATGGTATTTCATTTTCTATTCGTGAATATACACAAACTCTCTCTAAACTGAGTGGCGAAGATGATGAAAGTATAGGCGGGTTATTTGCTAATAATCAAGTAAAAATTGTTAGAAACTTTAAAACACCAACTGGTAAAGAATCTAAAAGTTGGAATTGGAATGAAGAAATTTATATAGAAAGAATTTAATGAGCAGTAAATCAAAAATAGAATGGACAGAGTCAACTTGGAATCCTGTAAGTGGATGTACCAAGATTAGTAGTGGGTGTGAAAACTGTTATGCCGAACGGATGGCAAAACGGTTGCAAGCGATGGGTACACGAGGATATGAAAATGGCTTTAAAGTAACACTTCATCCTCATGCTTTGGATAAGCCTTTGAAAATGAAAAAGCCTCAAATGATATTTGTAAATTCTATGAGTGATATTTTTCATAAGGATATACCTGATGAGTACATCATCAAAATCTTTGAAGTGATGAATAAAGCCCATTGGCATACCTTTCAAGTGCTTACCAAACGCCCTGAGAGATTGCCAAGTATTGCTCATAAACTTCATTGGAGTGATAATATTTGGATGGGTGTTACTGTTGAAGCCAATGATTATATAGATAGAGTTGATTATCTTAGAGCAATTGATGCAAAAGTAAAGTTTTTATCTATCGAGCCACTAATTGCTTCTGTTGATCGATTGGACTATACTGGCATAGATTGGGTCATTGTCGGTGGTGAGAGCGGTTATGGATGTAGAGTCATGAAACAAGAGTGGGCTGAGGATGTACAGCAAAAATGTGAACAACTTAATATTCCATTTTTCTTTAAACAGTGGGGTGGCGTGAATAAAAAGAAAAATGGTCGACTCTTAAACAGTAAAATCTATGATGAGATGCCTTATGAGCCATCACCTACAAACCTATTTGAGATAGCATGACCAAAGACCTAGCCATCATCGGAGCAGGAGCGAGTGGGCTTTTTTTGGCTTCCAACATCAAAAACAAAAATTATGTAGTGATCGATAGCAACCCCAAAATTGGAGCTAAGATTGCCATTTCGGGTGGGGGTAAGTGTAATATTACCAATAAGTTTGTCAAAGCTTCTAACTATCTAGGAGATGCTCGTTTTATTACCCCTTCACTTAAAAGCTTTGATCAAAAGAGTCTTCTTGCTTGGTTACGCAATAGAGGGTTAAATCCTGTGATTAAAAAAGATCATCAATACTTTTGCCCCAACAGTGCCAAAGAGATCATTGATATCTTTGCCAAAGCCATTCCCAAAAGAGCGTTACTACTCAATAGCAAAATACAAAAAGTGACCAAAGAGGGTGAGATATTTGTTATTCACACCAATCGACAAACCATTCGTGCCAAAAAGTTGGTGGTGGCTTCGGGAGGATTGAGCTATACAAGCATTGGTGCCAGTGATATTGGCTTTGAGATTGCCAAACACTTTGGGCATAGTGTTATCAAACCCTCGCCTGCACTTGTGGGCTTTACGGTGCAAAAGGAGCAGTTTTTCTTTAAAGAGCTTAGTGGGTTATCCACAGAGGTGAGCATTAGCGTAGAGGATAAAAGCTTTAGTGGCTCACTTCTCTTTGCTCATAAGGGCTTATCGGGTCCTGTGGTACTCAATGCTTCGCTCTATTGGCAAAAGGGGAGTATGAGTATTGATTTTCTTAATGGCTTTGATATTGAGTCGCATTGTAATAGTAACCGACTCATTAGCACTCTTTTGCCTCTACCCAAACGACTTACCAAGGCTTTTTTGGTACAATTTGATATAAACGATAAGCCAATCAAAAAGCTTAACAAAGATGAGTTGGCGGTGTTAAAGAGTCTTGGTGATTACACATTTGCTCCTGCAGGAAACTTTGGTTATTCAAAAGCTGAAGTGACACGTGGTGGGATCAATACAGATGAGATAGATTCAAACACAATGGAGAGTAAAAAAGAGAAAAATCTCTTTTTTTTAGGTGAGGTGCTTGATGTGACAGGTCAGCTAGGGGGATATAATTTTCAGTGGGCATTTAGCAGTGCCTATCAGTGTGCAAAGGGTTTAAATGGCATATAGAGTAGTGGTATTGATAGTGGCAATGTGGGTTTTGAGTAGCTGTAGAGGTGTGTTTATTGATCAAAATGGTTGGAGTGGATCAAGTAAAGAGGAATTTATGGAGATACTTCAAAAAGATACGTACCTCTCTATCTGTAATCAAGAAAAACTCTACAACCAAATCAAAAGCAGTGGTGATACCAAGCTTATGAGTAAGATGCTCATTGCCTATACCAACAACCTAGCCAATGGATGTATTGATCTCAAGAGCTTCTATGCTTCACAAGAGGCAAAAAAGAAACAAGAGATCGATACGTATTACAAAGTGGAGTATCAAAAAGTTGATAGCAATGCAATTATGGCACAACTCAAAGAGGGTATTGCCATTGAAGAGATCTTAAAGCCCTATATCCCTACCTATCCAGAGTTTTTTGCACTGATTGATCGATATAAACTGCTTAAAGCTAGTGGTAAAAGTTCGGATAAAACACTAAGAAAGATTCGGCTCAATATCGAACGGCTCAAACTTATGACCCATAATCTTGGTCAAAACTACGTTATTATCAATGTACCTGAATTTAATGTGCGCTTTATTGAAGATAAAAAAACAGCACTCAAATTTGGAGTCGTTATTGGAAAATATAAAAAGCAAACCCCTATCTTTAGCTCCAAAATGCAATACATTGTAGTTAATCCTACATGGAATGTACCCGATTCGATTGCAAGAAAATACATTATCCCCAAAGTGATGAAAAACTCCAACTATCTTAAATATAAAAACATGGTAGCTCGTAAAGGCTATGATCTTAATGGTGCAAAGTTTGATCCTAGCAGTGTCGATTGGAAACCTTACTTGAAAGATAAAGAGAAGCATATTCCCTATAAATTTATCCAAAAACCCTCAAAGCGTAACTCATTGGGACGGGTTAAATTTATCTTCCCCAATAAATATGCCGTCTACATGCACGATACCAATGCCAAATCACTCTTTAAAAAACGTTCACGCAAAACACGTTCACGAAGCTCTGGTTGTATCCGTCTTGAAAAGCCTCTAACGATGCTGCATCATGTTGCGGCTAAATACAGTAAAGAAGCACCTGAGGTAGTAAAAGCCAAATACAAATCGATGAAGACACATCACATTCGTCTAAAAGCTCCAATCCCTGTCCATACTGTCTATCTGACTGCCTTTGTAGATGATTGCGGTAATTTGATTATGAGTGATGATCTCTATGGGTTTGATAAGTCTCAAAAGCTTACGTTTTGAGCAGTCAATAAGTAGCTTTTGCTACTTATCCTTTTTTAGATCAACCGTCCAAAAGAAGTTAATCCACTCTTTGGCTTCGCGTACGCTAAAGTCTGGCTGAAGAGAAGCTGAGGGTTTATAGAAGATGGATGCTACTTTAAAGGTTTTATTGGGATAGAGCTCGTTGAGTTTTGCCAATACCACCTCAATGGTATCTCCACTGTCGACAATATCATCGAGTATCAAAATATTTTGTGAATCGCTTAAATCAGGAATATTAAAGACCTTCACCTTATCAAGCTTAGTCGTATCATCGTATCCAATGGTATTAATAGAATAAACCTCACGAATATCGTAATACTCTCCAAGCAACTGTCCCATACTCAGCCCTCCACGGGCAATGGGCATAATAGTATCAAACTCCCAATCGATCTTTTGAGTTAGTTTCTCCAAATCACTGCGAAACTCATCGTATCCATAGTAGTATTTCTCCATATTTTACTCCTTTATAATTTCATCTAACATCAACTGTATTGAGACCTCACCGCGAAAGTGATTCTCATTGACATAGTAGCTTATCTTGATCTCTTCACCCACCTGCATTGCACAATCGGTTTTAAATTTAATGGCTGCATGCGAAATACCATCTTTGGCAACAATCAACCGCAGATGCTCTTGATTTTTACCAATGCGATCAAAATGCATCACCTCAACATTTGAAGTAATAAATTTTGGTTTTGCGTTCTCTTGTCCGTAGGGCTCATAACGGCTCAAAAGCTCAGTCAATCGAAAATCAATCAACCCAAAGGGTAGCTCTCCAATCAAAGCGTGATCATAATGGACTTGGCTGTAGTTTTGGGCTTGGTAGTTGATTTGCAGTGCACGTTTAAAGCTCTCAAAATTATCCAACTCCATCCCCAACCCAATAGCCGCCTTATGACCACCAAACCCCAATAGATACTCTTTGGCTTGGCTGGTGATTTCAAAGAGATTACACTCTCCAAAGCTTCGACCACTCCCTTTGAGTCTCTCTCCATTTTGAGAAAGAATAATGGAGGGTTTTTTAAAATGATTGGCTACGCGTGATGCAACAATTCCCACTACACCTTCATTCCACTCCTCACCGTAAACAACGATAACACTATCTTCATGGTTAGCGTGTTCTATTGCCTCTTTGGTAATGTTCTGTTCTATCTCTTTGCGTTTGGTATTAAACTCAATCAGCGTTTCAAGAGCATCTTTGGCTTCGTAGATATTTTTAGCAATCAAAAAATCAAGAGCGTAAGAGGCATCTTCAAGTCTGCCTGCAGAGTTAAGTATGGGAGCGATTAAAAAGCCAATATCTTCAGCCGATATACTCTGCTTGCCAAATCGCTCTTTGATGGCACGCAAAGCAGGACGAGAAGATTGATTGATCAATTTTAATCCTGCCACCACAATGGCACGATTGATATGGCGAAGCGGCATCACATCGGCAATCACCGCAATAGCAACGAGCTCTAGGTAGCTCTTGATATCCACATCATATTTGAGGGCGATTTTAAGTGAAGAGATCAGATACCATGCAATCTGAGCTCCGCAAATCTCATCGTAAGGAAAGTTGCAATCCTCTTGCTTTTGATCGACAATAGCATAGGCATCGGGCAAGATTGGGGGTAAGAGATGGTGATCGGTGATAATGAGCTCAATGCCAAACTCTTTGCACATCTGAGCTGCTTCGACCGCTGATATTCCATTATCAACGGTGATAGCCAAATCAAAATCGGCAATACGGGGGATTATATTGCTACTAAGCCCGTAACCATCCCTAAAACGATTGGGAATGATGGTGGTAAGGCTCACCCCTATCTCATCAAAAAAAAGCCGCATAAGAGCTGTGGAGGTGACACCATCGACATCATAATCTCCAATAAGGACAATCTTTTCACCCTTTTGGATCGCTTGCACAATACGCATAGTCGCTTTTTGCATATCTTTAAAACTATGGGGGTGAGGCAGATCTTTGAGGGATAAAAATCCCTCGCTAAAACGTTTGGCTAAAATAGATTCAATGCACTCAAGCGAGTCGATGGCTTGATAAGAAGCTGACATCTACTCTCTATTATCGATAGAAGCTTTCACAAAGCTAAAGATAGAGGGGTTGGGTGTCTGCAATCGTGAGGTAAACTCAGGATGGAACTGCACACCCAAAAACCATGGATGATCACCTATCTCGACAGCTTCAATTAATCCTTGTGATTCACCTGTAATGCTCATACCTTTGGCTTCAAGTCTCTCTCGATAGATGGGATTGGCTTCGTATCGGTGACGGTGTCGCTCATAGATCACGGAAGAGTTGTAAGCGTTGTGCAAGTTTGAGCCCTCTTTGATATTACACTCATACTCCCCTAGTCGCATCGTTCCACCTAGTGGAGAGGTAGTTGTTCGTACTTGTTTAGCTCCACTAGCATCCATAAACTCATCAATAAGATAGACGATAGGCTCTCTGCAATCTTCATCAAACTCAACCGAGTTGGCATCTTCGATACCTACAACATTACGTGCATACTCAATCATAGCAAGCTGCATACCCAAACAGATTCCCAAAAAAGGCACTTTGTTCTCTCTTGCGTATTGAATGGAGTTGATCTTACCCTCTACTCCACGCTCACCAAATCCACCTGCTACCAAGATACCATCGACTCCATTGAGGTACTTTTCAGCTCCCTCATCTTCAATCTTTTCACTATCAACCCACTTAATCGATACACGTGCATCGAGGTGTGCACCTGCATGGATAAGGGCTTCGGTAAGAGACTTATAGGATTCTTTGAGATCCAAATACTTTCCAACAAAAGCGATAGAGATATTCTCTTTGGGTGCAATGATGGTGCTAACCAATTGTGCCCATCTGTCCATATTGGGGCTAAGCTCTCCCAAATCCAACTGTTTAGCAATGGGGCTTAGAATATCTTGCTGTAAAAAGTTAAGCGGTACTTGATAGATACTAGGAGCATCCATAGCATCGATAACAGAGCTAACATCTACATCACAATTGTAAGCAATCTTCTTTTTGAGATCTTTTGGGATAATATGCTCAGAGCGTAAAATAATCATATGGGGTGCGATTCCTAGTCGTCTAAGCTCTTGAACTGAGTGTTGGGTCGGTTTGGTTTTGAGCTCTCCTGCACTTTTGAGATAAGGTAGGAGGGTGACATGAATATTCATTACACTGTTACGACCAAACTCATGCTTCATCTGGCGAATGGTCTCAAGATAGGGAAGCCCTTCAATATCACCTGTCGTTCCACCAAGCTCTACAATCAGTAGATCTTTGTTTTCTGAAGCCAATACAATACGCTCTTTAATCTCATCAACGATATGAGGTACAACTTGAATGGTTTTTCCTAAATATTTTCCTCTTCGTTCATTTTCAATTACGGTTTTATAGATTTGCCCTGTGGTAAAGTTGTTACGATTGGTAAGAGAAGTATCCAAAAATCGCTCATAGTGACCCAAATCCAAATCGGTCTCAGCACCATCTTTGGTGACAAATACCTCACCGTGTTCAAGAGGTGACATTGTTCCAGGGTCTACATTGATGTAGGGATCAAGTTTGAGTACTCCTACACGAATGCCTGCATGTTTTAAAAGTGTTCCAATACTTGCAGCTGTAATTCCTTTTCCTAGTGAGCTGAGTACCCCACCCGTGATAAATATAAATTTTTTGTTGTGCTTATCCACGATATTACCTTTAATTAATTATGGGCATAATTATAGTCATAAAGTTGTTATCTTTTACTGTAAAAGGCAATCTAGTTTCATTTATTCCAATACTAAAGTGACTACTATCAATTTGGGTTAAAAACTCTATTAAATAACGACTGTTAAAATTAAGTTCAAGTTCTTCATTGATATTGATATCAAGTTCAATTTGTGTTTTAGCTTCAATATTTTGAGAGTTTTGCATCAAAGAGGAGAAGTAGACACAATCTTTGGTAAAGCGTACATTAATATCTTGAGAGACGGTTGTAATTTTTTTAATCGCTTCAATCATCTCTTTTTTAGGAAATTCAATGGTGTTTTTAATCTCTTTGGGAACAATACGGTTATAATCAGGAAATTTTCCATTGATCAGTTTGGTAAAGATAAAAAATCTGTTGTTTTCGATAATAAGTTCTTGATCATCATAAAAAATATCTATCTGATCTAAAAAGAGTTTTTCTATCTCAATAATTGCTTTTTTAGGAATAATCATTGAGAGTTCATTTTCTGATGTGTTATTGATTGAAGCAATAGCAAGTCTTCGTGTATCGGTTCCAACTATATGTGTAATCTCTTTGCCAATATCAATGAGTGCCCCGTTAAGTTCATATTTAGGATTGTTGGTATCAATAGCAGGAGTAATCTTTTTGAGATTTTTAATCAGTGCAAGTGAATCCAAAGAGATTTTTGCTTTGTTCTCTTTTTGTGGAAAGGAGGGAAAATTGGAAGCATCAAAAGTGGGCAGTTTAAATTTAGAGCGACCCTGCTTAATGATTAATACATCATCTTCTAACTCTAAAGTAATATCATTATCATTTAGTATTCGAATAATATCAAGTAGCTTTTTTCCATTAACGGTAAAGAGTCCCTCTTGATGAATATCGATATCTTGTGTTTTAACCTCTATTCCTATCTCCAAATCGGTTGCTTTGATGGTGGAATAGGAGTGATTGATATCAAAAAGAATATGAGATGTAATCTGTGATGCATCTTTTTTTTCTAAAAATGGTAGTGTATTGATAAGTATTGATTCAATAATTGTTTTTTTTATAATGATCTTCATTGAAACCCTCCTAATATATTAATATAAAATAGCAGTAGTAGTAGTATGAAATGAATATGTGAAAAACTATTTCAAACTGCCTGACTACGGTTATTTTTGTGTTGTTTTTGCTATCTTCATGAATTCACATCTGTTCACGTATAAGATTATATCTTTTTTTTAATCAAATTTTATTTTATTTGTACCGATTTTGTTTTGTAACTCTTCAAGAAGGAGTTTAAAGTTGTCATCGTTTTCAATAATCTCATTGATTTTTCGCATAGAGTGGCTAATAGCGGTGTGGTCTTTCATTCCAAAATAGACGGCAATTTGTGGCATGGAGTTAGGGGTAAGGTTTCTAGCTAGATAGATAGCAATCCTCCTTGCACTTACTATGTTCTTGTTTCGTTTTTTTGATTTTATATCGGAGGGTTTGACGTTGAGTTCTTGAGAGATAAAGTTGACAATATTATCAATGCTTAAGCTCTCTTTTTTCTCTTCGATCTGATCTTTGATCGCATTTTGGGTAAACTCCAATGTGATCTCTTGGTTGAGAATCGAGCTCATAGCGTTGAGTTTGATAATGGTACCCTCAATCTCACGAATATTTGATCCCATATGTGAAGCGATGTAGTTGACCACATCGTTGTTGAGCTTTATTCCATCAAGTTCACACTTCTTTTGGATAATTGCAATCTTAGTCTCAAGCCCTGGGGGTTGAATATCAGCAAGCAATCCCCACTCAAAGCGACTTTTTAGCCTGTCAACCAAACCTGTAATTTTATTGGGTTGACGATCTGAAGTGATGACAATTTGTTTATTGGCTCCGTGGAGTTCGTTAAAGGTGTGAAAAAACTCCTCTTGGGTCTGCTCTTTACGGCTTAGAAACTGTACATCATCAATGAGCAGTAAGTCACAATCTCTAAAGTGATCACGAAATCTATCCATGCTTTGTGAACGCAAATGAGAAGTAAATTTATTCATAAACTGCTCTAAGGTAGTGTAGATCACTTTTTTACCAAGATTGAGGTGATAGTTACCAATGGCTTGAAGTAGGTGAGTCTTTCCTAACCCTACTCCACCGTATAAAAAGAGTGGGTTGTACTGCTTGCCTGGTTTTTGAGCCACACTTTGAGCCGTCGTAAAAGCAAATTGATTGGAGTTTCCTACGATAAAGCTTTCAAATGTGAAGGAGGGGTTGAGAATGGTACTTTTAGAGGAGCTACGTTTTGAAGATGTGGCTTCACTGCTCTCTTGTGCAGGAGTATTGCTGTTTTGCGGGCGGTTTTTTTTCACTTCTATTTTGATTTGGGGGCGTATACCGCTTTGAATTTCAAAGAGGTGGGCGATTTTGTCACTAAACTTGGTACGAATCCATTTGGCTATAAACATATTGGGAGCAAGATAGTAGGAGATATTGCTACGCGAGTTGTCAATATCGTAGGTGAGAAGTTTGATGTATTTTTCATAATCTTTAGAACTGATCTCTTTTTTGAGTTCGAGAAGAACTTTTTGCCCGATATTCATTTATTACCCCAAGATGTGAATAAGTTTTAGTAATTTTATCTTAATTTAGTTAAAATTAGGGCAAAAATAGGTAGTTGAATAAGAAATTCACTATGTGAAAAGAGATGTGAATGAATATATTGGGAATTGACCCAGGAAGCCGTAATTTAGGCTATTGTATACTCAAAGTGGAGAATCGAAGTTATTCACTTATAGAAGCAGGAATGATTAAAATCAAGACCACCATATTACAAGAACAGATTGTTGAATTGGTAGAGGGGTTGGATATTGTTTTGAAATCCCATACTATTGATGAGGTAGCCATTGAAGATATCTTCTTTGCACACAATCCTAAAACCGTTTTGAAGTTGGCTCAATTTCGTGGAGCCTTGTCACTAAAAGTACTCCAAGAGGTTGGCTACTTTTATGAGTACACCCCCTTGCAGGTCAAAAAAGCTCTTACAGGCAAAGCCAAAGCAAGTAAAGAGCAGGTCTCATTTATGGTACGTAGACTGCTAGGCATCAACAAAGAGATCAAACCTCTTGATATCACCGATGCCATGGCAATTGCGATTACTCATTCACAGCGTATCTTTATTCGATAGATTAGCTTTATCAAAAATAAGTATAATTATAAGAGTTAAATCCAACAAGGAATAATTCAGATGTATAAAACAATCAAAGAGTTTCGTGATGGTAACAGTGAATTTCGAAGTATCAAGTTTAAAGAGAATAAAAAGAGGTTTAAAAAGCTTATTCGTAATGGACAAAACCCCAAAGCACTCTTTATAGGGTGCAGTGATTCGCGTTTTATGCCTACGATGATTACAGGTGCAAAGCCAGGGGATCTTTTTGTGGTGCGTAATATTGGTAATTTTGTCGCACCCTTTAAACCTGATGAAAACTATCACGCTACTGCCTCTGCCATTGAGTATGCTGTTTCAGTTTTAGGAATTAGTGATATAATCGTATGTGGGCATTCTCATTGTGGAGCGATTGCATCTATGTATCAAAACATCCAAAAAACTCCTGAAAATACCCATACGCTCAAGTGGCTTGAGCTTGGTCATCCTGCTAAAAAGATGGCAAAACTTACACACCCCTCTGCAACCAAAGAGGAGTTACTTCGATATACCGAAAAGATATCGGTGATCTTTCAACTTGAAAATCTTATGACTTATCCTGCTGTAAAGCGTGGAGTAGAAGAGAGAGATATTTTTTTACATGGTTGGTATAATAACTTGGAAAATGGTACAATTGAGTACTATGATGATGAGAGTTTTACGTTTAAACTCTTGGGTGATGAATAATTTTAAAAAGGAGTAGATTATGGTAGCAAAAAGTATTGAACAACTTGTAGGAGATACTCCACTAATACGGCTTAATAGACTCTCTGATGAGAGTGGAGCTGAAATTTATGGTAAGTGTGAATTTATGAACCCTACCTCTTCGGTTAAAGATAGAATTGCTTTGAATATGATCAATCAGGCAATTGCACGAGGGGAGATAAATGAGAATACGACTATTATTGAACCTACCAGTGGTAATACAGGAGTGGGTTTGGCAGCTATGTGTGCGGCAAAAGGGCTTAAGCTCATAATTACCATGCCCGATTCGATGAGTAAAGAGCGGCGTAATATCTTAACACACCTTGGAGCAAGGCTCTTTTTAACTCCTGCTGCCCAAGGGATGAAGGGCTCCATTGATAAGGCCATGGAGCTGAGCCAAACGATGGAGAACTCTATTGTCTTGCAGCAGTTTCAAAATCCTGATAACCCTGCGGTACACCGTACGACAACAGCTCAAGAGATCTATCGAGATCTAGGAGATAGGATTGATTACTTTGTTGCAGGTGTCGGTACAGGTGGAACGCTAACAGGTGTGGGTGAGGTACTCAAACAAAAGATCGATACGGTTCAAATTGTGGCTGTTGAGCCTGATGACTCGGCTGTACTCTCGGGAGAGGGAGCAGGTCCGCATAAAATTCAAGGCATTGGGGCAGGGTTTATCCCCAAAACACTGGATGTGAATATCTATAATGAGGTGATGCGTATCAGCAATGAACAAGCCTATGAGATGTCACGCGATGCAGCACGTAGTGAGGGGTTACTTGTTGGTATATCCTCAGGGGCTAATATTCAAGCAGCGTATAATATTGCGATGCGACCAGATAGCAAGGGTAAGACCATTGTAACAATTCTATGCGACACGGCTGAACGCTACCTCTCAACCGAGATGTTTAAAAGCTCAATGTTTTAGTAGGGTGCATCTTAATGCACCACTCCTTTATACAGTGTATCGAAACCATCAAAATTCAAAATGGCTCAATATCCAATATTGAGTACCATAATGAAAGATTCAATCGTACCCAAAGAGAACTTTATAATCTAGTACAAAATATTCAACTCCAAAACTATATTACCCCTCCTAATGATAATGTTCTCTATCGCTGTCGCATACGTTATGCCAAAGAGATAGAAAAGATTGAGTATATACCCTATAGACCCAAAGAGCAGAGACATTTTATTGTTGTTGAGAGTGATATAGAGTACAACTACAAATATACTAATCGTGAAGCTTTTGATCAGCTAAAAGCCCTACATTCTGCTTACGATGATATTATTATTGCCAAAGATGGTATGCTTTGCGACACAACCATTGCAAACATTGCTTTTTTTGATGGTAAGAGTTGGTATACACCTCAAAATCCTCTATTAAAAGGTACAATGCGGGCTTTTTTATTGGATAAGGGATATTTAAAAGAAAAAGATATTATAATTGACGATATTAAAAATTATCGTGGTTTTGCTATTATGAATGCCATGATAGGCTTTAAAGTAGTCAATAATTTCTCAATCAGGACGTTTAATGGATAGTATGATCTTTCACAATGCAAATTACAAAAATATAACACAACAGTATCTTAGTGATACCATCTCAATACTCTTTGATGAGAACAAATACTTCTCAATTGTTTGTGAGGTTGAGTATATCGATTTTGAACCCTATCTACCCTATGAAATCTATGCACAGTTTGGTCAAAGTGTACTCTTTTCACTTTCGAGCTACACCTATGAGAGTGCTAAAATAGAGGATGGTTATTTTATATTTGAAGCAGGGTTTGGAAAAGATAACTTTGGAGCGGTTGTTGCTATGCCACTCTTGGCAATCAAACAGATTATTGTTGATGAGACCCCTATTGTTATTAATCTCTGTACTCCAAGTGTGATAGATGAAGAGGAGAGTGAAAAAGGAGTGCAAAACTCTATGTCAATGTTGATGAATAATCCAGAGAATCAAAAACTTTTTAAAAAGATGAAAAAAGATTAATCCTAGAGATACAATTATGTGTACCTCTAGTGGTTACTCAAAGGGCTTAACACTTTCCTGAAATAATATAATCAACTACTTTTTCAATATAGGCGTTGCGTTTATTCTCTTTTGCATAGACCATAAAGAGTTTTCGTTTCATGGTATAGCCTCGAATTCTTGACTCATAGAGTTCTCCCTTTTGTACCTCATCGGCGATAGCATATTTGGATACGATGGAGACGACAGGAGCTAACTCTGCAGATGTTTTACTTCGTTTGATGGTTTGCAATACAGCCGTTGTGTTGCTTACTTCACTTAAAACATTAAAGCTTTTGCACGAAACACCTAGTTCTTCAAATACTTCAGATACTACTTTTCGGGTATAAGATCCATCGTTTCGACAGATCCATCGATAGTCATAGAGCTCTTCGGTACTAAGAAGCTTTGGCAAAGGGGTGTTAGAAAAGACTACCAACTCATCTTCCAACCACTCTCTGTAGATAAGACTGTCATCTACAATAGGAGATTCAATCAGTCCCAAATCTAATTTTCTATCTTTGATATTATCGATAATGTCTTGACTCTCTTGAATACTTAAATTAATATCATTATTAATAATCTCACTGATGGTATTGAGGCACTCACCAGGAATAATATAGTTACCAATAGTAAAAGAGGCTCCCAATCTAAAGGTAATCTCTTTATTGATGATCTTCATTAGGTCTCTCTCTGATTCATTGATTGTTTTCTCAATGCGAATAACTATTTTGTAGAGCTCTTCCCCCTCTGATGTAAGTTTGATACCATTCTTTTTTCGTTCAATGATTTTGGTATCGAGATAGTTTTCAATAAATTTAATTTGCTGTGTCACAGCAGGTTGAGATATTCCCAATTTGGCTGAAGCTTTGGAGAAACTACGCTCTCTAGCAACTGTCAAGAAGGTCTCAAGTTTGATAAAATCTTTTAGCATAAGAATCCTTTATTACAAAAAATAGATTTTGCATATGAGCATTATTATATCAAATTATAATTAAAAAAATTATTATAATGAAATATAATACTATAAATATAGAGTTTTTTATTTTAAATGGGTTACAATTATCCTAATCAAATATTTTGTTCAGAGGTAAACATGGATCAATACAGCCATAGAATCAACGCTTTTTCAGCAGAGACCAGATACAAACTTTATGATGAGTTTATTGAAATATCAAGCAATGAAGAGGAGAAATGGACAATAAAGTATGCTACTATTACCTCCATTACGCTTCAAAACAACTCCAGCAGTAGAGATCCTGACCAATACAGTGCTACTGTTATCTATAAAGGTGGAAAAATTAAAATTACAAACAGTACGTATACTACTTACGGGGAGTCTTTCAAACAAAATGTGCAATATTATCAATTTATTCACGCTCTTCATCATCAAGTCGCCCAGAGTCATTCAAATATAAAATATAATCAAAGAGGGACAAAGCTTAATTACCTTCTCTCTGTCTTTACAGTTATATTTATTATTTTGGCTCTAAGTATTGCCATCTACTATTCGTTTAGGCATAAATTTATGGGGCTTGTTGCTGTTAAAGTAATTGTATTACTTTTTGCAACGCCCTATATGATTGATTACCTCAAAAAAAATAGACCCGATACCTATGATCCACTCAATATTCCCGATACGCTCTTGCCTCAATAGATAGCGACACGCCATCTATGAGAGAGTTTCCTCTTATACTATCTAGGCATTGATTCCGTTGATAATAAAAAATACAATTGCCGAAAGAGTAGCAGCAGCAGGAACGGTGATGATCCATGCTAGTACGATCTTTTTAACCAGCCCTCGTTTGACGTAGTTTTCACGGATTTCTTTTTTGAGTCCTTTGACGATCTTCTTTTGTTCTTTGATCTCTTGTGTGAGTTTATACTTCTTCTCATACTCTTTGGAGCCTTCGAGATTAGCCAGTTCTTCTTTCATTTGAGTATGTTTATCTACCTCTGCCCGAAGCTGCAACACCTTTTCCGATGAGCCTCTGCTCTCATGCCACTCTCGCAAGAATCCTACTCCAAAGATAGCTCCTACAGCAATGTGCGTTGAAGATACAGGCAATCCAAGCTGAGAGGCAATCACCACAGTAATGGCTGCAGCCATCATAATCGAAAAAGCCCGAATATGGTCAAGTTCTGTAATCTCAGAACCTACCGTTTTAATCAGACGTGGTCCAAAGAGTGCCAAACCAATAGCAATACCAAGCCCACCAATCATCATCACCCAAATAGGAATGGATGCTTTAGCCGATATCTCCATAGTAGTTAGAGCATCATAGACAGCTGCCAGTGGTCCAACAGCATTTGCCACATCGTTTGCCCCATGAGCAAAACTAAGAAGAGCAGCCGAGAAGATGAGTGGTAGTGTAAAGAGTTTATTGATATCGACACGATCATTACTTAAAAGCCCTAGCTTTTTGGCAATGATGGGTTTAACCAAAAAGTAGACAGCAATGGCGATGATTAGACCAATACTCAAAGCCAGAGGAAACTCTACTTTAACAAGCTTTTTGATTCCTTTGACAATGATATAGGTTGAAAATGCCCATGTCATAATGGCTAATAGAATCGGTACTATACGGTTGGCGGCTTTAAGTCTATCTTGTTGGTAGAGTACTTGGGATTTAATCACATATAAAAATCCTGCAGCAATCACTCCACCCAAGAGAGGTGAGATGATCCATGAAGCAGCAATCTTACCCATTGTGCCCCATGAAACAATTGCAAATCCTGCTGCGGCAATACCTGCTCCCATCACACCCCCAACAATTGAGTGCGTTGTTGATACAGGGGCTTTGAGCCATGTAGCCAAATTGAGCCAAATAGCAGCAGCAAGCAGTGCGGCACTCATGGCGTAGATAAAGACCATGGGATCACTAAACATGGTAGGATCAATAATTCCCTTTTTAATGGTCTTGACCACATCACCCCCTGCTATCAACGCACCTGCTGATTCAAAGATTGCAGCGATGATAATCGCTCCTGTAATCGTAATTGCACCTGAACCCACAGCAGGTCCCACATTATTGGCCACATCATTGGCACCAATATTCATCGCCATATAGGCTCCAAATACTGCTGCCATCAATAAAAACCCACTTCCTTCAATGGTATCAAATGAGCTTTTGACAAAGAGAGCAACGGCAAACGCAAATGCGGCACCAATAGCTACTTTGAGATAACTGTTCATAAAGACTTCCTTCTAAAATTAAAGTCTAAAAGTTTATTACACGTTGATTACAAAACGGTTACATTATGGTAACATTTAGTATTATAGAGTACTGTTGATAAACTTTTTGTATAATACATTTAAAAAACTCAATAGGGCAATATGGAATATTTTAGTGGAAGTTATGCGAGCAGTGATGTACGATTTTTGGTCACACTCATTGAACCTGAAGTGACCGATATCAAGACCAAAGAGGCCAATATCCGTGCAGGAATGCACTACAGTCAGATGATCTCACCTGAGTATGAACCCTCTCAAGAGTATATCAATGTATTTTATGAAGCACTTAAGCTTAATAAGTCACGTGTTGCATTGGATCTATTGCGACTTGCTCATCAAATAGCCCGTAAACCTAAACCGATACTTGTTTCACTATTACGGGCTGGTACACCCGTTGGTGTACTGCTCAAAAGGACACTAAAACAACACTTTGGTCTTGATGCTCCCCACTACTCTATCTCTATTATTCGCGATCGAGGCATTGATGAGAATGCACTCAATCATATTGTAAACAAGCATCCTAGTAGTGAATTGATCTTTATTGATGGCTGGACAGGTAAGGGAGTGATTAAGCGTGAACTTGATAGTTTTATTGCTCACTACAATCAAAAATACACTCAAAATCTATCAAGTGATCTCTATGTACTCAGTGATATTGCAGGTGTGGCAGACTTTAGTGGTGGGTATGATGATTATCTTATTCCCTCTTCTGCACTCAACTCAACCGTATCGGGCTTGGTGAGTCGAAGTATTTTAAATAATCAATACATTACCCAAGAGCAGTTTCATGGTGTGAAGTTTTACAAAGAGTATCAACAAAGTGACTTAAGTCGATTCTATATCGATACCATTATGCAAGAGATATATAACATCGATAAGTCAAAGCCTCTTCCTGTTTATAATCAAAACAGACAAATTGCACAACAGATGCAAGAGTATATAGTTGCTTTGCAAAAGCGGTTTGCGATTAGCAATATTAACTATATCAAACCAGGCATTGGAGAGACCACACGGGTATTGTTACGACGTGATCCCTATAAAATATTGGTACGCGACAGTAGCGATCTCTATATTACCCATATTATTAAATTGGCTGATGAGAAGGGTATTGAGGTCATCGAAGAACCCACGCTACTCTATAGCACGGTTGGCATCATAAAGGATAGAGAGTGAGAACGATTAATTATCTACATCTTGGAGCAACCCTCTATATCCCGGCCACACATAAAAATTTAGATGCTGTAGTGCTCCACAGTCGTTACCGCAATCTAAAATCATTGGTTGTCTGCTTAGAGGACTCCATATCCAAAGATGAACTTCAATTGGCATCCAAAGAGCTTCAAAGGCTTTTGCAACAGATGCAGTCCAAACAAGAGGGTCTCTATCTCTTTATCCGTCCACGCAATCTTGATAATCTCAAAGATATATTGACGTTTAAAAATATTCAACAGATTGATGGATTTGTTTTGCCCAAAGTGACCACTACCAATATTATGGATTACTTGAAACTTATCCCTTCTACTTTTCATCTTATGCCAACGTTAGAGACCCTTGATGTTTTTGATATTGCAAAGCTCAATCAGCTCAAATCGATTCTTGATAATTTTAAAGAGCGTATTGTCTCTATTCGTGTGGGGAGTGAAGATATTCTCTCTCTTATTAATATTCGACGCGATAGCTCTATGGTCATCTATGACTATATCCCTTTTGCTACGATACTGAGTAATATTATCAACACCTTTCGTCCTTATGGCTACAATATCTCTTCGCCTGTCTTTAACAGTTTTGAAGAGAGTGAAGTATTAAAGAGTGAACTGATACGTGATGTCTCTCTAGGAATCATCAATAAGACCATTATCAATCCATCTCAAATTGATACGGTACACAACGCCTACCGTGTTCACGCCAATGACTTGAGCATCGCCCAAGAGCTTTTTGCTACATCGCAAGCTATTATCTCTTTTAATGGGGCGATGTATGAGCGAAGCACACATCTAAACTGGGCAAAAACCATTATAAAAAGAGGAGAGATCTATGGAGTACTCTAATAAAATATTTATCTTTAGTGATATGGATGATACCCTTATTCAAACGGCTCGAAAGACTGACTTTAGCAAAAAAAGCTCTCTATTTGTTGTCGATAAGGAGGGTAAACCCATCTCTTACATCTACAGCAGTGTAGAAAAATTGCTTCGTGCTACGATGCGTAATCAAGATATTGCGGTTATTCCTACAACAGCAAGGAGTATTGAATCGTACAAGCGTACAGCTTTCTATACAGACCCAAGTTATTCAACTAAAATTGAGCATGCAATTTTGAATTTTGGTGGTATTATCTTAAAAAATAATCAAATTGATAAAGATTGGCAAGAGTTAATGACAACAAGATATAATAATCTTCAAATAAAAATTGATATAATGTATGATAATATTATAACACTGTTGCAAAAAAGGCTTTCTAATGATCATGGACTTAAAATTCGATTGATTGAGGGCTTTTATATTGATATCTTAAATAAAAAAGATAAACGAAACGAAGCGTATAATAGAGCAATTGAGGAGACTTTAAAGGAGTATTTAGATGGCATAGAGGAGTACTATTTATATATTAATGGTCCATCTTTTGCACTTTTACCAAATTTTTTAAATAAAAGTGTGGCAGTTAAATATTTGGTTGAACGTTATCAACCGCTCTTAACCATTGGTGCAGGAGATAATAAAAATGATTTAGACTTTATGTTTGAGACAGATTTTTTGGTGGTACCCAACTATTCGTATAATGCAGAGAGATTAAGAGGATGATCTTTATCTACTCTTAATATATTATGTGTTATAATTGCTAATAGTTTGATATTTTTAAACTATACTACTTCTATTAGCTAAATGCACCCACTCAAAAATACAAACATATATATATTATAATTGTTTTAAAAGGATAATATTATGGCTGAAGAGACACATGAGCAAAACAGTTCAGCTCAAACTCTTGATAATCAAGAAACACCACCAACACAGACAGAACAGACCGCAACTGAAAGTAATGCGAAAACCTCTGAAGAGAAACTTCAAGAGGCTGTAGAGGCAAAAGCTAAAAAAGTTTTAAATAGAAAAGAGGAGATCATTTGGCGTGGGACACCACGACATGTATTGATGTTTAAATATCATGCCATCTCTTTTCTAATGATTTTAGCTTTTAGTTATTTAGGTCTTAATATTAGTGTCTATTTTTTTGCTTTGTTAGTGATTCCTGTAGTTTTATCGGGTATTAAGATACTTGAAGTCAAAACCAATATCTATGAGATATCCAATAAACGACTCAAAATGAAAAAAGGAATTTTTAGCAGTGTGACCAATGAGATAGAGCTCTACCATATTAAAAACACTGTACTCGAAGAGAAGCGAAACAATAAAGGCTACATTACCTTCTACACAACCAATGAAAAATTTGAGAAGATTAAGTTTCCCCGTATGAATAACCCCTCTGAGATCCACAGTAAAGTACGTGATATCTATGAAGAGATTAAATTAGAACGTAATAAAATCACACACACTAAAAAGTAGAACCGTACGTTTTACTTTAGCTCTTCCTCCTCTTTGCCCTAAATAACTTCTCTCTTGCTTAAATTTTATTAGGTATAATTATAAACACTATAAAAATAACTATATTATTGCAGGAGATAGTCAATGAGTTATGAAGTTACTGAAACAATCCAAGGTGAAGAGGTAGAGTATAGTAACCCTGCCAAAGAGTTTTATGAAGCTTTGGGTTATGATGGTATGAAAGATCTCATGGATCGCTTTTACGATAAGGTATTTGAGAGCGAGATTGCTACCTTTTTCCCTCAAGATGAAGAGGAGTTTGAAGAGGTCAAAGCCAAAAATACTCTCTTTTTTATTCAGCTGTGCGGTGGACCCAAAATCTACGACGAGGGGATAGAGGAAAAGGGACTCAATGAACATATGATCAAGATCCATGAAGATTTTTCGGTGTATGAAAAATCACGTCTTGAGTGGCTAGGATGTATGAAAGAGACACTTGAAGAGACCAATATCCCACAAGAGCTCAAAGACAACTTTTGGGAATATGTTGAGAAGTTTTCAAAACTTACCGTAAATACCTTCCCTGAAGAGTGTCGGTATGTATCAAGTCTGTAGAGGTTTTATAATCCTTATTAATCTTTGATAAGTATAATACTTCCAACCTAAATAAATGGAATACAATGGCAAAAAAGAAAAAGCATCTTATCAAACTCAACACAAAGGTTCGAAGTCTCTTTAACGGGCTTCCTTTTGATGAAGGGATCGTTGATGTCGACTCAAGGCTCTTAGAGGCTTTGATCTTTGAGCTTGATATTGATGTAGAGCTTACACGCAGCTCTATGATCAAGGTATTAAGACGTGTTTGGAGTGAAGGCGACTACCCTACACGTCATCAGATTGTTAAATTTCTTGATGCCTATTACCATCCTCATAAACTTCCTAAAAAGCTCAAAAAAGATATCAAGGATAAAATCAAAGAGGCTCTCAAAGGAATGGAATATACCAAGATGGATGAGGAGCTTTTGGTTGAACACTTTGCCAATACGCCACTCTCCTCTATCAGTAATGAAGCCATTGTTTTTGAGTTTGCCCATATCAAAGATCAAGACCGTATCAAAAAGCTTGAGAAGCGTTTGGGTATTATCGTTACGCCAACCGATATAGAGTTCTATGCCAAGTACCGTTTTGAGCTTTTTGATGAGCTCTTTGAAAAAGAGCTTCAAAGCTCTTTTGATCTCATTGATAACCTTCTAAGCTACAGCGACGATGAGATTGCTGATAGGATAGAGGAGGCAAAAAAGGGTGCTTATGGGCTTAAAGAGCAAAGCATTGCTGCATTTATTGACTCCTTGCACAATCACCCCTACCTCACTCATCAAGAGATTACTGAGCATATAAAACGAGCTCCTGTCGATAGTGACCTCTATCATATTCCACTCGATATTGAGATATTTAAACGCCTTGTAACCACAAGTTCTCAAAAGGTAGAGTATCGCTTTGAGAACGGTTATCAAGCCAATCAGGTCTTGGTTAAAAAGGATGAGAGCTATGAGCTTTTTAATACCCCTTTGGAGTTTACCCTAGAGACAACGTATACCAAAAACTTTCTTTCAGGTGTGGTATGGAGAGGTGAGAAACTTCCTTTTCATCAAGACTTTAGTTCTGTTTATGAGGAGGCGGTTCGAGCCTTTGAGATATGGCTTGAGGATCTCTACACTCACCTGCAAGCAGAATCAAGTGAGATAGATATCGATGAGTTTGCTATAGAGAACTTTATCTTGGAGATCATTGCCCCTATTATTGAAGCTCGAAGAGAGCTGAAACTCAAAGAGAAGCACAAACGCACCATTATCCATAACTTTATGGAGTATATCAAACCGCTTAAAGAGCGAAAGATGCGTGAAGAACTACTTGCCAAATCGATTCGTGATTTTAAATCACTCTTTCCTTTGGCTCGTTCATTGGGTCGTGAAGTTATCTTTCATATGGGACCAACCAACAGCGGTAAGACCTACGAGGCGATGCAGGCTCTTAAAAATGCTACCACTGGATACTACCTAGCTCCTTTGCGACTTTTGGCACTTGAGGGGTATGAGGAGCTTAGAGCCAGTGGGGTACATGTCTCGCTTATTACGGGTGAAGAGGAGATTATCGATGAGGAGTCGACCCATATCTGCTCCACCATCGAGATGATCAACTCCTCAGTCGATGTTGATGTCTGTGTGATTGATGAGATACAGATGATCAATGATCGTGATCGTGGCTGGGCTTGGACGAATGCCCTAATTGGAGCACCTGCCAAAAAGATCTTCCTTACGGGTTCATCCGATGCCCTTAATGCTGTCAAAGAGATATGTGAGTATTTAGAAGAGAAGCTCACCGTTATAGAGTTTGAACGCAAAAATGAACTTAGCGTTTTAAGACACCCTACCGATCTAGGGAGCATTGAGCGGGGCAGTGCTATTGTCTCATTTTCGCGTCGTGATGTACTCTCACTCAAACAACAACTAAGCCATAAATACAAAATATCCGTTGTCTACGGTAATCTCTCCCCTGAGGTTCGAAGAGAAGAGGCACGACGCTTTAGAGAAGGCGAGAGTGAGATACTCATCTCCACCGATGCCATTGCGATGGGGCTAAATTTGCCCATCAAAACCCTGCTCTTTGCCAAAGATAACAAGTTTGATGGATTGAGGCGACGTGAACTTACTCCCACTGAGGTATTGCAGATATCAGGACGTGCAGGGCGATACGGAATTGAAGAGAGAGGCTATGTGGGGGCACTCTCCTCTTCAAGTTTGAGCCATATTGCTAAGATGTTTAAAAAGCCACTCCCCTCTATCAAGCCTCCCTTTGCCGTGATGGCAAGCTTGGAGCACGTCTTGCTCATTGGTGAGATTTTAGATACTAAAAACTTACTGGAGATATTGGAGTTTTTTGCCGATAATATGGAGTTTGAAGGTCCTTTTGTGGCTGCCAATATCGATTCGATGCTTGAGATTGCCCAAATAGTCGATGACTATGAGCTTGATTTGGTGAGTCGTTACCATCTAGCCTGTGCCCCTGCGAGTATCTCATCGCCTTATATTGAAAATAAGTTTCACTTCTATATCAAAAATCTTGAGAAGGGTGAGAAGGTGGAGTATATCCCACCACGTAAACTGCCAAAGTTTGCTGTTACCAATGAGATGATGCTTGATGCCGAAGACCGAGTACGCGAAATTTCGCTCTATTTGTGGCTCTCGTTTAAATTTCCTGAACAGTTTGAAGATACCGACCAAGCGATTATGGCTAGAGCCAAGCTCAATCACTTTATCGAAGAGTCTCTAAAGCGAGGGGAGCTCACCAAGCGTTGTACCAAGTGTGGCAAGCCTTTGGATTTTTCGTATAAGTTCTCTATCTGTGATAGCTGTTTTCATAAAAGATCACGCAGTTATCGACGCTCTAGGTATCGATGATGAAAAAGTATTTGATGCTTATTTTTATATTGGTTTTTATCTCGTTGTTTTTTAGAGTATTGCTCTTTCAAGTTCAAGAGAATCATGGGATCAAGCATACCCTACAGAGTCGATAGATAGAGCTTACTGCTCTATCTTTTGGGAACTATCCTACCGTTACATCCTCACTTTTTTTCTTGAAATACTCTTTATCTACACGACAGAGTGGACAGGCATTAGGGGCTTTTTTACCACGGTGGACGTGACCGCAGACTTCGCAGACCCACTCCTCATCCTCATCGCTCTCAAAGAATCCCTCCTCTTCGAGTGCCTTTTTCAATGCTAGATACTCCGCTTCGTGTTCGACTTCAACCTTTCCAATGGCTTTGAGCATTCTAGCAATCTCTTTGAGCCCTTCTTCTTTGGCGATGGCTTCAAACTCGGGGTACATTGTCTCATGCTCATATCGCTCACCATCAGCAGCGTATTGAAGGTTCTTTTGGGTGCTGTCAAGCTCCACTCCATTGACAAGCTTGTTGTAGGCTTTAAACTCTGCCATGGCGTGGTACTTCTCATTATCGGCTGCCTCTTGAAAAAATCTGGCAATGCGATGATACCCCTCATCAAAGGCAACTTGGGCAAAGAATTCATACTTGTTGCGTGCTTGCGACTCCCCTGCAAAGGCTTTCATTAGATTGACTGCGGTTAAATTCTCCGTAATACACTCCATATCCATACCACAACAAACAAGCGTTCCACCACCCACATTTTGAACTTCCACTTCATTACCGCATTTTGGGCATTTATAGGTTTGATACTTTTTCATTATTTTATACTTCCTTTAACGTTTTGAATAAACTCTGTAATATCTTCATGCATTGATTGCAGATCCTCTTCATGTTCGACCTCATCGGCTAAAATCTCTGAAACCAAATCATAGGTGACAATATCTTTGTTGCGTGTCAAATCGACAATCTCAGAGTAGGTAGAGATGGCACACTGTTCCCCTTTGATGGCATCTTCTAATATTTTGACCACATCAAAATCACTGGGTGCATCGTAGCCGCAGTTGGTCTGCTCAAACCACTCTTTGGGATGAAGCAAGGGCGTACCACCTAGTTGCAAAATTCTATCAGCAACCATATTGGCGTGACGCAGTTCATCCGTGGCGTGTTGATTGAGCTCTGCAATAGCGGCATCTTTCATGATCCCTTTAACCACTTTGGATTCAATAAAGTATTGATAGTAGGCTAACCACTCATCGGCATACGCCTTGTTTAGTAGTTTAATCACCTCATCAATCTCAATTCCCTTGATAATCGAATGTCCTCTAAGTGCCATCTTCTACTCCTTTTTTAATTTTTTAAATAATAATTTTTATCATTTAAAAAATTATACTCTTTTAAAACTTAGATAGATATAAAAAAGTAGAAAGGAGAAGACCTAAACAAGATGAAAAACACAAAGAGTTCTACGAACTATCTTTAAGTCCATTTGCTATACAATACACAACAAGAGTAATGTACTCTAATATTTTAAAAGGATATGTATGGGATTTTTTGATTTTGTCAAAGATACAGGTAAAAAGCTATTTGGTGGTAATGATGAGGAAGCTATCAAAAAAGAGATAGAAGAGAACAACGAGACCATGCCATTTGCTAATTTGGAAGTGATTAAAGAGGGTGATGTCGTGACGCTAAAGGGCGAAGCTAACAATGCAGAAGATGTGACAAAAGCTGCACTGATCTCTGGTAATGTTGAAGGGGTGTCAAAAGTAGTTTTTGATGATGTGAAGCTCAAAGATGAAACACCTATAGAAGAGAAACTTTATGAGATTCAAGCAGGTGATAATCTCTCTAAAATTGCAAAAGAGTTTTACGGTGATGCCAATAAATATAGGGCTATCTTTGATGCTAATTTAGAAGTCATTAAAGACCCTGATAAGATATACATCGGACAAAAAATCCGTATTCCTACACTTTTAGCCTAAGGGATAGTTTAACATCACTTGTTACGCACTTGCTCCAACTGTAGAATACCATAGGGTATTGCGAAGTTGGAGCTTCGCAATAAGAAAAAATATTAATCAAATTTATAGGTAAATGCAAATGTCAAAGAGTTTTGTTCATTGGATGCTTCAATACCCATTGGAGAGGTAATGGTTACATCTGGAGCGTAAACATAGGCAACATCTAAGCCCATTTTTTCGTTGATTTGGTATCCAAACCCAAGTGTTATATGTGAATCACTAAATGCAGGGAAACCTAGCATATTAAAGTAGATATTTTGTTGCAACTGCATATCCGTTGGTGCGGGTGCAAGGCTGTCAAGATCTTGCAGTGGAGACTCACCGTAGTTGTATCCTGCTCTCAACGTCAAATCACCCATCGCATACGCTAGACCCAAAGCAAATACATCTTGGTCAGCCCATCCAAAGTTATCGTATCCATCAGCCTCTGACCATAAAATCTTTCGATAATCAGCAGTCACCGTTAAATCACCTGCTTTATAAGCAATACCTACACCGTATTCAGCAGGTTGAGATAGCTTAAGGTTATCATAGACTCCATCGTAGTTAAAGTCAAATACACCTTCATACTCTGTTTCAACTTCACTTTGGTAGTATGCACCAAGAGTAATAGCATCGCTTAGATGGTAACCTGCACCTACTTGGAAACCAAATCCAAAATCTTCACTCAGACCACCACCTCTTTGGGCTGCTGTGGTTGGATCACCTGTACCATCAGGCGTAACGGCACTCATATTAAGCGATCCATAGGCAAGTGTAACACCTGCACCCAATCGGAGATTATCCATTTTGTAACTTAAACTAGGAACAAAACGCATATATTGGAAGTTGGTTCGCATACTGGCTACCCCTGTCATTGGGTTCTCATTACGATAATCAACCCCCATACCCGATACACCAAACATACCAAAACCATAAGAGAGGTTATCGGTGAGATGATCGGTTACAGATATTTCAGGAATCATAAACATATCGGCTTTACTCTCAACTTCAGCTCCGTTACCCATCAATGGATTGGTTACTTTGGCTTTAACGGTTGGCATAAAGAGCGTTGCCCCAAACATCCCTTCAAGTCCTTTGGTATCAACCAACCATGCAGGGTTTTTAAAGACCGAATCGGCTCCCATCCCAAGAGCAATACCTGTTCCACCAAGAGCTCTTGATTCAGGTCCTAAGCCTATCATATTGTCTCCATTGGTAGCAAACACAAAAGAGGCTGTAGCAATCGATAAAGCGATAATTTTTTTCATAATTCTAATCTCCTATAATAATTTGATACAAAAATATAACATAAATTTATAGTACAAAATAAATTATTATAGGTATAAAAATATTTATTTATATTATGATACAAAAAGTTACGCATTGATAAATCATTTTGAATAAGATTAGAAATCTTCCATCTTAAAGACCTCATAAGCTACCTCTTCATAGGGGTGAGTTTCTTTGAGTACCTTAACTGCCTCTTTAATGAGTTTATCTTCACACACCATCTCAATTTTATACTCCTCCACTCTCTCTAGTTCACCTAACGAGCCAATATGGGGATTGGCACTATCAATAGGACGAAACTGCCCCATACCAAGTGTCTCAAAACTGCAACAATCGTAATTTTCATATCGCCCCACACCCATATCAAAAAGAGCCCTTTTGACCTCCTCTTTATGGCTAGTGGGTACAAAAAAATTGAGTTTATACATATCTATCCTCCTAGAAACTCTCGATTTCATAGTATATTTATTCTCTCTTAAGAGTTGTTGATGTACTATAACGCTAATAAATAAGAGTAAAATAGTCTTAGTTAAAGGAAAAACAGTGCGAGTCTATTTAGATAATAACGCAACAACCATGGTCGATCCTCAGGTCAAAGAGGCGATGGAGCCATTTTTTAGTCAGCAGTATGGTGATCCCAATGCCCTTCATTATGGTGCTAGTGAGTTAAGCCAGCCCCTGCAAGATGCCTTAGAACGTATCTATGCCACACTCAACGCCTCACATGATGACTCGGTCGTAATCACCTCTGGAAGCGAGGAGAGTAATAACTGGGTGATGATGCATACTTACTTTGATCAAATTCTAAGCGGTGAGAAAAATCATATACTCCTTAGTGAAGTTGAATCCCCTTCCATTATCAAAGCTGCCAAGTTTTTGGAGTCCAAAGGGGCACGTATTACACTTCTGCCTGTCAATAGCGATGGCATTATCGAAGCCCATACGCTCAAAGACTTTATCACCCCCAAAACGGCACTGGTTTCAATCAACTGGGTCAATAGAGAGAGTGGAGCGATCTTTCCTATTGAGCATATCGCCTATTTTTGTGAGCAAAAGGGAGTGCCGTTTCATACCGATGCCACCCATGCTATGGGTAAGATTCCCATGAGTCTAAAAGATAACGCTATTGATTATCTAAGCTTTGATGCTCATCTCTTTCATGGACCAAAGGGGGTAGGGGGGCTCTATATGCGTAAGGGCAAAGAGCTTAGCCCTATGCTTCATGGTGATAATCAAATGGATGGAATGCGAGCGGGTATGCTTAATACTCCTGCCATTGTAGGCATGGGCAAGGCGATGGAGCTAGCCTTTGATGCGATGGATTTTGAGATGCAAGATGCCAAAGAGCTCCTTGAAGAGTTTGAAGAGGCACTAGAAGAGATAGAGGGTGTGCAGATACTCTCACCTACTAATAGACGAGTAGCCAATACCCTTTGTGTATCTTTTGATGGGATTGATAGTGAGGCAATGCTATGGGATCTCAATCTTGCAGGTATCGCAACAAGCAAAGGCACAATTGAGCCATCAAGCCTAGTGTTTGCACTTAGCCGTTTTACAACAGAGGAAGAGATGGAGTATACTCTTGAAGCGGTGAAAAAGGCGCTCAAGAGATTAAGAGGAATTTCAACGTATGAAGCGTAGGGTGGTGCTTCCTAGCCCACCATTACAATATTATACAGTTCAAACATTGGTGGGTTAGCAAACCCACCCTACGGATTTTAGAGTATTAAAGAGAGTGAAAAAGGAAAACAATGGGATTAAAGAGTTTAATTGGTGGAAGCATCTGGGATGAGTATAGCCAAAAGATACACACTTTGGTCAATAACCCTAAGCATACAGGGACAATCACACAAGATGAAGCCAATGTTATGGGTGCAAAACTTGTAGAGGCTGAGACGAAGAGCATTCGCCTCTATTTAGCGATAGCAGATGGCGTAATTAAATCAGCCAAGTTTCAAAGTGCCGATTCTCCTTTGGCAATAGCTTGTACAAGTGCGTTGATGGAGCTAGTTATGGGTAAAAGTGTGGATGAAGTAGTCGCCATTACTCCTAGTGATATTGAACAATCTTTGCGTGATAAACACGATACCCCTGCCATCCCAATGAGTAAACAAGAGATTTTAGAGAGACTCAATGCAGTGATTAAACAAGCTATTGCTAGTTATAAAGGGGTAGATGTAGCCTCATTGATGCCAGCTACCACGCAAGAGCAAACAGTAAATGATAATCAAGAAAACAAAGGAGATAGCATGACATTTAGCCAAATGAGCATTGTCCAAAAGGTTAAAGCGGTGGATAAAGTTATTGATGAGCATATTCGTCAAATGTTGATTGCCGATGGTGGAAATATGGAGATATTGGACATCAAAGAAAACGGCCCGCATATCGATATCTATATTCGCTATCTAGGGGCGTGCAGTGGCTGTGCCAGTGCCAATACAGGCACACTCTTTGCCATTGAAGGGACTCTTAAAAAAGAGTTGGATAGCAATATTAGGGTATTGCCAATTTAAATGCGTGAGTAAGTAACATCTAAGTAACACTGTTTTACTATAATGGTGACAAAGATTAAAGGAGCGAACATTAAACATCTAATAAAGTTTATAATGATACTCATATCGACACAGCTTCTCTTTGCTACCGAATCTAAAGAGTTAGAGCGTGATATTAAGGCTCTTATTGTCAAGATCAAAAAGGCTGACGCATCCCAAAAGAGGATTTTGATTAATGAACTTAAACTCAAAGTCCAAAAAGTCAATTTAGCCAAAAAAGAGCAGGTAATTGGGGCATTGAAACGTTCACTTAAAAGTACGCCAAAGGATACTAAGATTCACCCAAGATCTCATGATATAAAACCTATGAATAAAGAACATCCACCCAATATGATGGATATGAAGCCTCCAGCTGATTTACACAAACCCCTGCCACCGCCGCCTAATATGAATATTGACCCCTCTATTGATCCCAATAGACCCCCACCCCCTCAATAAGGTTAGGTATGTATTTTAGACTCCTTGTAATATCTCTTTTTGTCTGTTCAAATCTTTATGCAATTGATGAAGATATTGACGGTGTCGATGATAGCATTGATCGCTGTCTCAATACCTCTTTTGATGATTTGGTCGATGAACATGGATGCCCCCAAGGAGAAAATCCTCAAAATAAAAAATCAAAAACAACACTGGAAATTGGGAGTGAAGTGGCGTATGATCAAGAGGATATACGCACCAGCTCTCTAAACTTCTATGTAGCCTATCAGTACGATCAATGGTCTTTGGCTTTTAGCAACCGTTCTTACTCCATCGATAGTAGCTCTTATGATGCTTTGGATTTAGCGGGAGATTACTACTTGATGCTAGGATATACTCAAAGCTTTGAAAGCTTTTTGATACAGTATTCCCTAGGGGTTAAGTTTCCCAATAGTGAGAGTGATATTAGCTCAAATGAGAGGGACTATTTTGCTTTTGTAACACTTGCCTATCCCATGAGCGATACAGTCGTACTCAAAGGAAGCTATGGCTATACCCTTACAGGGGATAGTGCTACGCAAGAGTATAGCAACTACCATACGCTAATGCTCTCAACGCAGTATCAAATCAATGATAAATGGCAGATGAATTTAGGGTATAAATATAGTGGATCGGGTTATGATGAAGAGTATCGTACACTCTCACTCAAAGGGTGTTATAAGCTCTCTGATAGCTGGTTTATGCGTATGGGCTATGAGCGAGGCTTAAACGATGAAGCCTATGCCAATAGTTTATCTCTATCGTTGGGGGTGAGTTTTTGAGCAGTATATTACTCCTTGAAGATGACCCCACTTTGGCAAAGAGTCTCGTACGCTACCTAAGTGCACACGGTTTTAGCGTCGATTGGGTCAAAAATGGTGAGGAGGCTCTGGATTTTTGTTATGATAATTGCTACGACCTCTATCTCTTTGATATTAATGTCCCACTTATTAATGGCAGTGATCTTTTGCTCTCTTTGCGAGAGGCAGGGGATGAAACGCCTACTCTACTCATTAGTGCCCTCATTGATATTGGCTCGATTACCAAAGGATTTCGTGCGGGTGCTGATGACTATATCAAAAAACCCTTTGATCCTGAGGAGCTACTCGTGCGTATTCATGCCAAGACAAGCTACCGCCAAAAAAACATAGTTTTTAGGGATTTTGAGATTGATCCACTCAATCAAATACTCTACTATCAAGGAGTGGTTTTGGAGCTTGGTATGGTGCAAAACAGTATTTTAAGAACCCTTATTCAAAACTACCCCAACCCTGTGAGCAAAGCAATACTCTTTGATTTGCTTGAAAAGCCCTCTTCACTTGCTCTGCGTGTCAATATCTCCAAAATCAAAAGCAGAGTTAATATAGAGATTAAAAACATACGAGGAGTGGGTTATAAAATTATCTAGTCCTCAAAAGGAGTCACTTAAAAAGAGTTTTTTGCTTTTTTTTATTGTGATGGAGTTCTTTTTGAGCTTTATCTTCTATAACTACTACACCATTGAAGAGGAGCATCTGCAAACTGAGCTTTTTTTAGAGATGAAGAACTATAGCTTTGTACTTGAAGGGGAAGAGTTTGGGGTCGATATTGTCGATAAAAAGAGCCAACAGCTCTATGAGCTTTTGATGGATGAGCATTTTATCTATATTTTAACACCTCTTCTTGAAGATACGCAGACTTTGATGAAGATTACCTACCCTAAAAGCCATTACGATGCAAAGTTAGAGGCTATTATCCAAAGCTTGTTGATGAAGTTTGCTCTTTTAACACTCATTACTATTATTATTGCCCTGCTCTTTTCACTCTATGCCATTAATCCACTTAAAAAGTCTTATGATTTGATGCAGGAGTTTATCAAAGTAGGTAAATCCGATGACCCAACTCACCCAACTTTAAGCTAAAAATGTTCTAATACGATATGAAGATAAAAAATAAGAAAAAGTTGTTAGAAGCACTAAAAACAGTGAGTGACTTTAGAGTAGA